>BFBZ01000071.1_pt1 | contig 189533 bp, 188 predicted proteins | sample 1888401 | NCBI WGS metagenome assembly BFBZ01 (sample SAMD00112614, study PRJDB3348) | symbiont metagenome | host: Chara braunii
TCGTGATACTCCTTCACCACCTGGCGCAGCGACATGCCGCGATGTTGCGCCGCAAAAGGAATCACGGTCGTGGTGCCGCCGAAGGCAGCGGAGACCGTGCCGCTGTAGAAATCGTCGGCGCACATGATGCCGAAGCCCGATTTCTGCTCGATGTGGCAATGGCTGTCGACGCCGCCCGGCAGCACGAACTTGCCGCCGGCATCGATCTCCCGGGCCCCCTTGCCCTTGATATCGGGTCCGATCTCGACGACCTGGCCGTCTCGGACCGCAATGTCGCCCTCGGTCTGGCGTTCGGCGGTGACGATACGGGCATTGCGGACGATCAAATCGAAGTCGGTCATGTTCCCACTTTGCATCCCTACTCTGCCGCCTTCGCCAGCCGGCCGGCATCAGCGAGTCGTCGCTCCAGGCGGGCGATCAGCGCATCGAGCTCGGCCTTATCGGTCGCCGTCAGCGACGAGCCCGGTGCGCGCTGCTTGGGACTCTTGATCGCGCCGCGGCGGAACAGCACTTCCTTACGCAGCGCCAGGCCGATCGCCGGCTGCACCTCGTGACGGACCAGCGGCAGGTAGAGATCGAACAGATCCTCCGCCTCCTCCGGCTTGCCCTTGGCGAAAAGCTCGTAGACCTGCACCAGCATCTCAGGCCAGGCGAAGCCCGTCATGGCGCCGTCGGCACCGCGGCGCATTTCCTGCGGATAATAGAGGCCACCATTGCCGACCAGGATCGAGACGCGGCGACGTCCCGGCTTCTTCTCGCCGTCGCGGATGCGCGACAGCTTAGCAAGGCCCGGTGCGTCTTCATGCTTCAGCATGACGAGTTGCTTGAAATCGTCGACCAGCCGCTCGAAAACGGGCGCCGGCAGATAGACGCCGGTGGTCTGCGGATAGTCCTGGTAGACGACTGGAATGTCCGGTCCCAGCGCCTGGAAGACCTGCGCATAGTAATTGTAGATACCGTCGTCGCCCTTGAGGCCCGGCGGCGGTGCCACCATCACCCCGGCGGCGCCCGCGATCATCGCCTCGTGCGACAGCCGCCGCACATTCTCGAGCCCGGCATGGCTCACCCCCACGATCACCTGACGGCCCTGCGCGCGACCGATCACGCGATTGACCACGGTGATCGATTCCTCGGCAGTGAGCTTATGAGCTTCGCCCATCATGCCGAGCAGGGTGAATCCATGTACGCCGCAGCCCAAATAAAAATCGGTCAACGAGTCGACACTCTTAAGATCGAGCGCGCCGTCGTCGGTGAACGGCGTCGCCGCGATGATAAAGACGCCTTTTGCTTGCTCGTTCAGCTTTCCAGACGACATCGGCGACGCTCCTCGGCGCGTTTCTTGCTGAGATCATGCCAGCCGCCAGGCGCTTGTCGAGCGCCGTGACGTCGGCCAGTGTTCGTAGCTGAAAGGGAGCTGGTTCAACAAGAATGGCGAGACATATCGCCCAACGATTGATGATTTCGTTCCCGGTGCTGCTGGGCGTTCTGCTGATCGGCTTCCTGTTGCTGCAGGTCGTGCCGACGGATCCGGCAGTCGTCGTCGCCGGCCCGACCGCCACCAAGGCCGAAATCGACTCGATCCGCCAGGAGCTCGGCCTCAACGAGCCGCTCTGGATCCAGTTCGGCCGTTATCTCGGCCGCGTGCTGCAACTCGACCTCGGCCGGTCGATGATCTCCAACCGTCCCGTGGTCGACGAGATCGCGCTCACCCTCTGGCCGACCGTCGAATTGATGCTCGCCTGCCTGCTCTGGGCGGTGCCGCTCGGCATCACCTTGGGGACCCTCGCCGCCCGGCGCCGCGGCACGCTGATCGACCGGGCCATCATGGCGCTCTCCGTCATGGGCGTGTCCGTCCCGGTCTTCTGGGTGGGCTTGCTGTTGATCCAGTATGTCGGCGGTGCCGGCCTGCTGCCCTTTCAGGGGCGCGATGGCCCGATCTGGAGTCTCTCGGGCTTCCTCAGCATCGTCCTGCCGGCCGTGACACTCGGTGCGGTGTTCGTCGGTCCTGTGGCGCGCATGACCAGGACCTCCCTGCTCGAGACCCTGGGGGCCGATTATGTGCGCACCGCGCGGGCCAAGGGCGCCTCGGACTGGCGGGTCACCATCCGTCATGCCCTGCGCAACGCCATGATCCCCGTCGTGACCCTGGTCGGACTGCAGATCGGCTTCCTGCTGGGCGGCTCGATCGTGACCGAGACCATGTTCGCCTGGCCCGGCGTCGGCCGCATGGCCGTGGGCGCCATCACGTCGAGCGACTTCCCCTTGGCGCAAGGGGCCATCCTGATCCTCGCGGTCGGCTTCATGGTGATCAATTTGGCCGTCGACGTCCTCTACGCCTACCTCGATCCAAGGATCGCCAGATCATGAGGGACGTGGCGCGATGACCGATGCGACGCTCTCCCTGCAAAGCGACGCCGATCAACGCGCCATCGCCGCCCTCCGCCGCAAGAACGCCGTGTGGCGCCGCATCCTGCGCGATCCTGCAGCAGCGGCAGCCGCCCTGTTTCTCTTCCTGATCGTGGCCGCGGCGATCCTCGCACCCTGGATCGCGCCTTTCGATCCCTACGCCAGCAACATGCGCCTGCGTCTCTGCCCGATCGGCAGCGACCGCTGTGCCGCCTACCTGCTGGGTGCCGACAACCAGGGCCGCGACATGCTGAGCCGTATCCTGTTTGGCCTGCGGGCGACGCTGGGCATCGGCGTGCTCGCCGTTGCCGTCGGCGGCGGCCTGGGCGCGCTGATCGGGCTGAGCGCCGCCTATTTCAAGCGGCTGGACCAGCCCTTGATGCGCCTGGTCGACGTGCTGCTCTCCTTCCCTTCCATCCTGTTCGGCCTGGCGATCGCTGCGGTCCTGGGGACGGGCCTCTTTTCGCTCGTGCTGGCGCTCAGCATCGCCGCCATTCCGTCGATCGCCCGCATCGCCCGCGGGGCCGCGCAGTCGATCATGCAGCAGGAGTACATGGAGGCCGGCCGCGCTGTCGGCCTCGGCGACGGCGCCCTGATCTGGCGCTACCTCGCCCTCAACTGCTGGCCGACCATCCTGATCTACATGACCCTGCAGCTCGGCCAGGCGATCCTGCTGGGCGCCGCCCTCTCCTTCCTCGGCCTCGGCGCCCAGCCGCCCACCGCCGAACTCGGCAGCATGGCCGCGGACGGCCGCAAGTTCCTCACCATCGCACCGCATGTCTCGACCCTGCCATGCGCCGCGATCTTCCTCGTGGTGCTCGCCTTCAACATCCTGGGCGATGCGCTGCGCGACGCGATGGATCCAAAGTTGAGGCAATAAGGAGGTGTGGGCATGGGCAAGATGACTTGCAAAGTGACGGCAGCAGCCTTCGCTGCGGCGACCATGATCGCCGGCGCAGTGCCCGCAATGGCACAGAAATCCGTGACGATCGTGCGCGAGATCGACACCGATCGTTACGATCCGCAAAAGTCGACAGCGCGATCGAATGCCGAGGTCATGTACATGATCGGCGATACGCTGGTGAATCTCGACTACGACATGAAGACCCTGAAGCCGGGTCTGGCGTCGAGCTGGGCGGTATCGCCCGACGGACTCACCTACACTTTCAAGCTGCGCGACGACGTCTCCTTCTGCAGCGGCAAGAAGATGACCGCAAAAGACGTGGTCGCAACCTACGAGCGCTGGCTCGATCCCGAGACCAAGGGGCTGGTGAAGTGGCGCATGGGAGAGGTCGACAAGGTCACGGCGCCGGACGATGTCACGGTCGAGTACAAGCTCAAGAAGCCGTTCTCCGAGCTGCTCTACCAGATGACGCAGTACTTCCACACGATCCTGAACGTCGAGCAGGCCAAGCAGCTGGGTGCGGATTTCGGCGTGAAAGGTATCGACGGCACCGGCCCGTACTGCTTCGAGAGCTGGACGCCGCGCGACTCCACCGTGCTCACCAAGCACAAGGGCTACAAATGGGGGCCGCCGATCTACGACTATACCGAGGCCCAGGTCGACAAGGTGATCTGGAAGGTCGTCCCGGAAGAGAACACCCGCGTCACGGCCCTGCAGGCCGGCCAGGCCGACGCCAGCCAGTACGTGCCCTACTGGTCAATCAAGGAACTGCAGGCCAACAAGAACCTCTCGGTGACCAAGGCGGAGAACTTCTTCTGGACCTACTTCATCGGCTTCAAGGTCGACAAGGAGCTGGTGCACGACGTGCGCGTGCGCAAGGCGATCAACCTCGCCGTTGACCAGAAGGCGATTTCCGACGCCGTCACCTTCGGTTTCGCCGACCCAGCCTCGACGATGCTGATGCCCAACGTGCTCGATTTCAATCCGAAGGTGGACAGGTCGATCTACGGTGAGAACACCAAGGAAGCCGAAAGGCTGCTCGACGAGGCGGGCTGGAAGAAGGGCGCCGACGGCTTCCGCTACAAGGACGGCAAGAAGCTGGCCCCCTTAATCTACGGCATCTCGGGCGCCTTCAAGGAAGTCGCCGAAGCGGTCCAGGGCGACCTGCGCAAGGTCGGGATCGACCTGCAGATCCAGCTCTTCGACTCGACGGTGGCGTGGGGCAAGCTCGCCACCCAGGAGTTCGACGCCTTCGGCATGAGCTTCCCCTATGTCAGCGCCGGCGATGCGCTCAACCTCTACTTCCGCTCCGCCAACACGCCGACGCCCAACCGCATGAACTGGAAGGACAAGGAGACGGACGAGCTGCTCGACAAGGGCTCGACGGCGACCGACGACGCCACGCGCGCGGCCGCCTATGCCGCCGTCCAGCAGAAGGTGCACGACGCGGCGGTGTGGATCCCGCTGTACCACGAGCCGCTGTTCGTCGTGGCCGGCCCCAAGCTCAAGCCCATCAAGGCGCACGGCAACTACGGCTGCGGCCTCTACAAGGGCCTGGGCATCGCGTTCAAGTAAACGGGAGAGAAACGTTCATGAAGACGACCAAGATCGCTCACCTCGACCACGTCGTCGCGTGGGACGAGGCCGAACAGCGACACGTCTACCTCGAAGACGCCGATCTCGTGTTCAAGGGCAACGAGATCGCCCATGTCGGGCCGGGCTACACGGGCCCGGTCGACACGACCATCGACGGCAAAGGGATGATGGCGATCCCCGGTTTGGTGAATGTGCACAGTCACCCCTTCTCGGAGCCGGCCAACAAGGGCCTCACCGAGGAGTATGGCAGCGACAAGCTCGGCCAGAGTTCGCTCTACGAATACCTCACCGTCTTCGGCCTCAATCCCGAGGATGCCGGTCCCTCGTCGAAGGTCGCGGTGTCCGAACTGCTGAAGAGCGGCGTCACGACCATCTCCGACCTGTCGATGGCACGCGACGGCTGGGTCGACGACCTCGCCTCGACCGGTATCCGCGCCGTTGTCTGCCCGATGATGCGCCAAGGCGTCTGGTACACCAAGAACGGCTACACCGTCGAATACGCCTGGGACGAGAAGGCTGGCGAGAAAGCCTTCGAGGCCTCGATGAAGACGCTCGACGAAGCGGCCAAGCATCCCAGCGGCCGCATCTCGGGCATGGTCGGGCCGGCGCAGATCGACACCTGCCGCGAAGGCTTCTTCAAGGAAGCCCTGCAGGAAGCCCGGCGCCGCGGCCTGCCGATGCAGACCCATGCCTGCCAGGCCGTCGTCGAATTCCACGAGATGGTCCATCGCCACGGCAAGACGCCGATCGAATGGCTCGATTCGATCGGCGTGCTCGGTCCCGATCTCATCATCGGCCACGGCATCTTCCTCAACGACCATCCGCAGATCCACTACCCGCACGCCAACGACTTCGAGCGGCTGCGCGATTCTGGCGCCTCGGTCGCCCACTGCCCGACCGTGTTCGCCCGTCGCGGCATGGTGATGAACTCGATCGGCCGCTACATGAATGCCGGCATCACCGTCGGCATCGGCACGGACACCTTCCCGCACAACATGCTCGATGAGATCCGGCTGGTCTGCTACCTCGCCCGCGTCTTCACCATGAACTACAAGATGGGCACGACGCGGCACGCTTTCGAAGCCGCCACGGTCGGCGGCGCCAAGATCCTGCGGCGGCCCGACCTCGGCCGGCTGGCGCCGGGCTGCAAGGCCGACTTCTCGCTGGTCGACATGAGCCATCCCTACATGCAGCCGGCGCACGAACCGGTGCGCAGCCTGATCTACTCGGCCAGCGACCGCGCCATCCGCCACGTCTATGTCGACGGCGCGCAGGTCGTCCGCGACGGCAAGGTGCTGACGGTCGACGTCGAAGCCGCAACCGCGGGCCTGATCGAAGGCCAGCGCAAGCGATTGGAGACGGTGAGCCAGCGCGACTGGGCCGGCCGAACTGCCGAGCAGCTCGCTCCGCCGGTCTACGGCACGCGCGATCGACTGCCGCAGTCGCGGCCGGTGACTTGATGGCCGTCAAGCTGGACCGCGGGCCTCCTGGCCCGCTCATGATCATGAGGCGGGCTCCGCGCGGGGTAACCCCTGCGCTTTTGAGGCCCGCGGTCCGATGATGGCCCTCCTCGAAGTGAAAAACCTGCGCACCGAGTTCCGCTCCGGCGGCAGTGTCTTCGCAGCCGTCGACGGGGTAAGCTTTGCCCTGGCGCCGGGAGAGACATTGGGCATCGTGGGCGAATCCGGCTGCGGCAAGTCGGTGACGTCGCTCTCGATCATGCGCCTGGTACCCCACCCGCCGGGCCGAATCGCGGGCGGCGAGATCGTGTTCGAGGGGCGTAACCTCCTCGACCTGCCGGAGACCGAGATGCGCGCCATCCGCGGCGATGCGATCTCGATGATCTTCCAGGAACCGATGACCAGCCTCAACCCGGTGCAGACAGTGGGCGAGCAGATCATCGAGGCGGTCCGCCTGCATCGCCCGGTCACGGCCACCGACGCACGCGCCCGCGCCCTCGAAATGCTTCGCCTGGTCAGGATCCCTTCGCCTGAGACCCGGCTCGACGAATATCCGCATCAGCTCTCGGGCGGCATGCGCCAGCGTGTCATGATCGCCATGGCACTGGCCTGTGATCCCAAGATCCTGATCGCCGACGAGCCGACGACGGCGCTCGATGTAACGATCCAGGCGCAGATCCTCGACCTGCTGCGCGACCTGCGCGAACGGACCGGTGCGGCCATCATGCTGATCACCCATGATCTGGGGGTCGTCGCCGAACTCGCCCATCGCGTCGTGGTGATGTACGCCGGACGCATCGTCGAGGAAGCGCCAGTCGGCGTGCTGTTCGCCGACCCGCAGCACCCCTATACGCTCGGCCTGCTCGGCTCGATTCCGCGGCTCGGCAGCGACGGCGACGAACGGCTGACCGCCATCGAAGGCGTGGTGCCCAATCCCTTCGCTTTGCCGCCCGGCTGCCGTTTCAGCCCGCGCTGCGCCCTGGCTGATGATCGTTGCCGCAGTGACGCCCCCTCCTTGCGGGAAATCGCCGGCGCCCACCGGGTCGCCTGCTGGAAAGCCCCGCTGGACGCTTCGCTGGGCCTCCCTGTCGCCGGAGCCGCCGCCTCGTGACTGAACCGTTGCTCTCCGTCGCCGGCCTCACCAAGCATTTCCCGGTGAAGCGCGGCATCGTCTTCCAGAGCTCGGTCGGCATCGTGCGTGCGGTCGACGGCCTCTCCTTCGACGTGGCTGCCGGGGAGACCCTGGCGCTGGTGGGCGAATCGGGCTGTGGCAAGTCGACGACAGGACGGCTGATCCTGCGCCTGATCGAAGCGACCGAGGGCTCCATTCGCTTCGCCGGACGCGATGTCCGCAGCCTCGATCGCGGCGCCCTGCGCACCCTGCGGCGCGACATGCAGATCATCTTTCAGGATCCCTATGCCTCGCTCAATCCGCGCCTCACGGTCGGCGAGGCCCTGGCCGAGCCCTTGCGGCTGCATAGGCTGGCCTCGGGCGCGGCCTTGCGCCAGCGCATCGACGCGCTGCTCGGCGAGGTCGGGCTGTCGGCCTGGCATGCGCTCCGCTATCCACACGAATTTTCCGGCGGCCAGCGGCAGCGGATCGGCATTGCCCGCGCGCTTGCCTCGCAGCCCAAGCTGATCGTGTGCGACGAGCCTGTCTCGGCGCTCGACGTCTCGATCCAGGCCCAGGTCATCAATCTGCTGCAGGATCTCAAGCGCAAGCTCGGCCTGTCCTACATCTTCATCGCACATGATCTCGCCGTGGTGCGCCACATCTCCGACCGCGTCGCCGTGATGTATCTCGGCAAGATCGTCGAACTGGCCCCCAAGCGCCGCCTCTTTGCCGCCCCCCGGCATCCCTACACGCAGGCCTTGCTCTCGGCCGTGCCGATCCCCGACCCGGCGGCCGAGCGGGCGCATATCCGACTGACCGGCGACGTTCCGAGCCCGCTCAACCCGCCGAAAGGTTGTCGTTTCCACACGCGCTGCGTTCACGCCCAGGATCGCTGCCGTCAGGAAGAGCCGCAGCTCAGGACGGCGGGCAGCGAGGGGCAGCAGGTCGCCTGTCACTTCGCCGAAACGATTGCACCACCGACCCTGGTGACCGAGAAGGATCCGCCCTATGCGGCCCGGTTGGCGGCGCTGCGCAAGCGCGCACTGACAGCGACCGCCTAGGCGTCCGGCACGCCCGAGGTCGTCGAGTATTCGAAGTGCAGCGGCGTTTCCGGATGGATCAGCGCATAGGCGGAGCGCGCGGCGATCGCCGCCTCCGCGAAACCCGTCAGGATCAGCTTCAGCTTGCCCGGATAGGTGACAACGTCGCCAACGCCGAAGATGCCGGCCTTGCTGGTGGCCGAGGTCGAGGGATCGATCTCGATCTGGTTGCGCTCCAGCGCCAGGCCCCAATCGGCGATCGGACCCAACGACATCGACAGGCCGAAGAAGGGCAGCAACACGTCGGCCGCGATCTTCCGCGTCGCACCGTCGAGGGTCGAGACGACCACCGAATTGAGATGTCCGCCGGTGCCTTCGAGGCCGTGCAGCTGGTAGGGCACCACGAGATCGAGCTTGCCGGCCTGGGCCAGCGCCTTCAGCCGCGCCTCGCTCTCTGGCGCCGCCCGGAAGCGGTCCCGGCGATGCACGACCGTCACGCGGCTCGCCACCTCGGCCAGCGACAGCGCCCAGTCGACGGCCGTATCGCCGCCGCCGGCGATCACGACCTTACGGCCACGGAAGGTCTCGCGCTGGGTCACGTAGTAGAAGATGCTCTTGCCCTCGTAGGCCTCGATGCCGGCCAGTGGCGGCCGATTGGGGCCGAAGGCACCGACGCCGGCCGCAACGATCACGGCCTTGGCCTGCAGCACCGTTCCCTTGGAGGTCGTGATCCGCCAGAAGCCTCCCGTCAGCGGCTCGAGCGCCTGAACCTGCTGGCCGAGGTGATAGACCGGCCGAAAGGGCGACGCCTGCGCCTTCAGCCGCACGATCAGCTCGGCGGCCTCGATGCGCGGAAAGCCCGGAATGTCGTAGATCGGCTTCTCCGGATAGAGAGCCGTGCACTGCCCGCCCGCATCGTCCAGGACGTCGATGACGTGGCAGTTGAGGCGCACCATGCCGCATTCGAACACGGTGAAGAGGCCTACGGGCCCCGCGCCAATGATTACGACGTCGGTCTGGTGCGTATGTCCGTTGGCCATGGTCCTAAACTGGCGCAGACAGCGCACAAATGAAAGGCCCCCGGTTATGATGGACCGGGGGCCGAATTTGGTAGCTGGGGGCGGACTTGAACCGCCGACCCCGGCATTATGAGTGCCGTGCTCTAACCAGCTGAGCTACCCAGCCATGGGTGGGCGCTTTTATGCGGCAGCGCGGCAGCCTGTCAAGAAAGGCAGCAGGCGAACCGTCAGGCGGTCAAGGCACGCCCATCCAGGCGATCTGCAGGCTGACCGAGAAAACTCAGGATCGTCGGAGCGATATCGACCAGGCTGGTCGCGTGCCCGATCGTGCCGGAACCCAACGACGGATGCATCAGCACGAGAAACGGCCGGGTTTCCTGGGGGCCGAGGCCCCCATGGTGGCCGCAGCCGATCTCCGGCGGGCCCTCGCCGTCCTCGACCAGCCAGCGCGTTCCAACGACGCCGTAGGCATTCTGCTCGTCGCGGCGTGCGGTATCGACCGCGGCAAATAGCTCACGGCCCGAGAGGCCGGTACGGGCCAGAGCCTCGCCGGTCAGGACGGTGCCGGCCCAGGCTTCCTGCCGCAGGCGCGGCAGCAACTCGACAAGCGCGGCCCTCGCCTTTTCGGTCGCATAGATGAGGGCACTGGTCCCCTGCGAGGCAACGGCGATCCGTCCGTGTTGCAACTCGGACTCGAGCCCCTGTTGCAGCAGCCAGTTCCCCACATGGATGGATCGGCCGACCGTCTCGTGGCCATGGTCGGAGCCGACCAGCAGCAACGTATCGAACCGTTCCTCCTGCGCCTTGACCGCGTGGAGCACTTCACCCACCAGTCCGTCGACGATCTTCAGTGCATGCAGATGCTCGGGCGATCCCAGCGGCTCGTGATGCAAGGTAAGGTCGGGATTGGCGAGCCACAGAATGCTGAGGGCAGCCGCCTCCGACGGCACGACCTCGTCGCAGAACCGCCGGGTCATCTCGATATCGCCCACCAGGTCGTGGCTCACGCCGAGATGGGCCGATCCGGTGAGCGCGTTGCCGCCGGGGCCGAACGAGCCCGCGCGATGCAACACCGTTCCGAAGTGATCGGGGTCGAGGAAGTACGCTGCTCCGGGCGAGACGTTGGAATAGGCGACTTGTCCGCCGATCAGCGCCAGTCGTTCGGCAAGCGTGGGAACGCGCAGTGTCTGTCCGGTGACCTGCCGAAGGGTCTGCCGAAAGGACGGCGCGCCGACATTGTGCACGACCAGCCGGCCGTCTTCGAGCAGCGCCATCTGATTGCCTTCGAGCCCGTGCTGCGCTGGATGGCACCCAGTGGCGATCGATGCCGCCGAAACACGCGTCACCGACGGGAAGACGGCCTGATGACGAGCCGCGCTGAGGTGACCGGCCTGCAGCTTCGCCAAGGTCGGCGTACGTTCGGGGCTGATCCATTCTGCGCCGAGCCCGTCGCAGACGACGAGCATGGCCCGGCGGCGGTGCGAAGAAGTCATGCCGACATGATAGGCAATGTCGCGCCCGGGACCATCGTCATTCGAGCTGGATGCCGGCTTCCGAAACGATCCGGTCGCTTTTCGCCACTTCGGCCCGCACGAACTGCCGGAACTGTTCGGGCGTCGATCCCGCCGGAACGGCGCCCTGATCGCGCAGGGCAGCCTGCACGTCGCCGCTGGCCAGTGCCGCGGTCAGTCCCGATTGCAAGCGATCGACGATTTCCTTCGGTGTGCCCTTCGGCACCGCAACACCGACCCAGGTCTCGAAGGCGTAGCCGGCAAAACCAAGTTCCGCCATCGTCGGGACGTCGGGCAAGGCTTCCGACCGCTTCGTCGACGTCACCGCGAGGGCGCGGAGCTTGCCCGACCTGACGAGCGGAACGGCCGGCGGGACGCTGCTCACGGCCATGTCGATATGCCCGCCCACGGCGTCCTGCACGAGCGGCCCCGATCCCTTGTAGGGCACGTGGAGGAATCTCGCCTTGGCCATGCTCGACAGGAGCTCGGCGGCGAGATGCTGCGGACTGCCGCTGCCGATCGAACCGTAGCTGATGGAGTCGGGCTTGATCTTGGCTGCCGCAACGAGCTCCTCAAGAGATCGCGAGGTCGCCGCGGGCGCGACGAAGATCAGAGGAAAGGTGGCGAGCAGGCTGACGGGCTCGAAGTCCGTCCGCGGATCATAGGCCATGTTCTTGAACAGGCTGGCGTTAATCGCCATTTCGCTCGCCGCCCCGAACAGCACCGTGTAGCCGTCCGGCGGGCTCTTGGCGACGCTGGCCGCCCCGATCATGCCGGTGGCACCGGGCCGGTTCTCGATGACGACGGACTGGCCGAGCAGCTCCGAGAGCTTCTGCGCCATGGCGCGGCCGGTGATGTCCGTGCCGCCGCCGGGTGGATAAGGGATGACCAGCTTGATCGGCTTGGCTGGATAGGCCGCCGGCTCGGCGTTCGCGAAGCGCGGCAAGGAACCTGACGCAAGGGCCAGCGCGGCGGCACGGAGCGACGCACGTCGGGACAGAAGAAATGCAGAGCGATAGTCGAGCATCCGCGCCTTATCGGGCTGGCCCGTGACGCGGCAATGACAACGGCGCGGCTTGCGCCCTACTTTTCCTTCATCGACCGTTCGTCCCAGAGTCGCACGATATAGCCGTCCGGATCGTGCAGTTCCGCGCCATAACCCCAGAAGGCCTTCTGCGGTCCGTGGGCGAATACGACGCCACGCCTGGACCATTCGTCATGGGTGGCGTCGACATCGTCGACCTGGAACCAAAGGGCGGTGGCGCCGGTGACAACAGCCGTCTTGCTTTCCTGCAGGAAGATCGCGAAGCCTTCGCCGTCCTGCAGGGCAACGGTCCGCCGAGCGGGAATCTCGAACTCGACCTTGAGGCCGAGCGTCGAGAGGTACCAGTCGCGCGAGCGGTCGAGATTGCTTACCGGCAGATTGAGGTGATCGAACTTCATCATCGTTCAAAACGCCTGATGAAGCCTCCGCCCAGCACGCGGCTGCCTGTGTCGGCATCGTAGACCACACAGGCCTGCCCGGGTGAGACGCCGATCTCGGGCTCGGCGAAGCGCACCACCACGCCCTTCTCCGCGAGTTCGACCTCGGCCGGCCGCAAGGCCTGACTGGAGCGGACGCGGACCTGGACCGGGAACGTACCGGCCGTTCCGGGTCCGATCCAATTCACATCGTAGAGAGCAATTTCGGTTCGGCCGAGCGCACTCCGGGGGCCGACCACGACGCGACGTGCCGCGGGATCCAGCCGCACGACGTAAAGCGGATCGTTGTCGGTGCCCTCCCGGCCGGCCAATGCCAGGCCGCGCCGCTGGCCTACTGTGTAGCGGACGATACCCTGATGCCGGCCGACGACGTTGCCCGCCATGTCGACGATGTCGCCGGGTTCGACGGCCTCCGGACGGAGCTTCTGGACGACCGAGGCATAGTCGCCGTTGGGAACGAAGCAGATGTCCTGGCTGTCGGGCTTGTCCGCGACGGCCAGCTCGAAACGTTCGGCGAGCGCCCGGGTCTCGCTCTTGGGCAGGTCGCCCAGAGGAAAGCGGAGGAAGTCGAGCTGCTCACGCGTCGTGCCGAACAGGAAGTAGCTCTGGTCACGCGCCGGATCGGCGCCGCGATGCAGTTCCGGGCCGGCTTCCCCCGTGACCCTGCGCACATAGTGTCCCGTTGCCAGCGCCTCGGCGCCGAGTTCGCGGGCGGTCCGCAGCAGGTCACGGAACTTCACCGTGCGATTGCAGGCGATGCAGGGGACCGGCGTCTCACCGCGCACATAGGCGTCGGCGAAGGCGTCCATCACCTCGCTGCGAAAGCGGCTTTCGTAGTCGAGCACATAGTGCGGGATGCCCAGCCGATCGGCGACCTGGCGCGCATCCTGGATGTCCTGGCCGGCGCAGCAGGCGCCGGCCTTCCCGACCGCCACCCCATGGTCGTAGAGCTGCAGGGTGACGCCGACGACATCGTAGCCCTGATCCTTCAGGAGCGCGGCCGTGACAGACGAATCGACACCCCCCGACATCGCGACGACTACGCGGGTGTCGCCGGGCGCCTTGTCGATATCGAGGGAATTGCGGGCCATGGTGGGGCCTATATAGGCCCCCCTCCTGCCGACGGCCACCTCGGGCAGCCGGCCAGAATCAGGACCTAAATCAGTAGTCGCGCCGGCGGCTGGTATCGCGCACGACACGGGCAACGCCGTTGCGGTCGTAGACGATCGCCACCCGGTCGCCCATCTGGATGTCGCCGTCGTCGTATTGGGCGACGGTGACCCGCTGGCCGTCGTCGCGCTGGACCGTGATTTCGATACCGCGGCGTGTAGATTCCTGGTCGATGGCAGTACCGGCAATGGCGCCGCCGACGGCGCCCAGAACGCCGCCAACCACTGCGCCGCCAACCGAATTGGTGATCGCGCCGCCGGCCGCCGCGCCGCCGATGGCCCCCACCGTGCCGCCGATCATCGTGCCGTCATTCACGCTGCCGCGCTGGCCGCGCACCCGAACCTCGCGAATGGAGACCACCCGGCCGGCCTCGCCGCGGTAGCTGGCGCCCTGCGCCGAGGTATTGACCACGCCCGGCTGGACGGCGCCGCTGCTGCCGTTGCAGGCCCCCAGGCTGACCGCGAGGGCGGCTGGAACCAGGAGGACCAACGCCTGTTTGCCGATCCGATTGCCGAACATCCGATGACGACCTTTCCCTGTCTCGATCAAGCTGAATGTATAGCGCATTCAGTCGGGGGCGCGGGAGGTGTCTCGCACGGCCCGGGCAACGCCGCGGCCGTCCTGAACGATCTGGACGCGGTCGCCCAGTTGGACATCCCCGTCATCGCGCTGGGCAATGGTCACGCTCTGGCCGTCATCACGCTGCACGATGACTTCGATGCCACGGCCAGTGCCGTGCTGGCCTTCGATAATGGTGCCGGCGATCGCCCCGCCGACCGCGCCCAGGAGCAGGCCAACCAGGCTGCCCCCCACCGTCTGGCTGATGGCGCCGCCGATCACAGCCCCCGTCGCGGCGCCCAGGAAGCCGCCGGTCATGGCCCCCTGTCCATTGCTCTGATAGCCGCCACCGCCGCCCTGCATGGCGATCTCGCGAACGGACACGACACGGCCCGATCCGCCGACCGGGTTGCCATAGGAGGTGGTACTGGCCTGTTGCGGCGCCGGCGGCGGCACGCTCGACGGTACAGTGACGGACTGCCCTGCCGCCGATGTGTTGACAATGCCAGGTTGGACGGCGTTGGACGCGCAAGCCCCGACGCCTGCCGCCATGATCAGCGGCAGCACCAGCGAACGCACCTTCATCACTGTCATCGACGGCCTCCGGAGACCGCACAGGATCGTCACTATTTTCGACTAATTTGCGGCGTCAGGCCAGCGTCCAGAAAGCAGCCCGGAAAGCAGCTTAGTCGCGCTCCTCGATCCAGGCCGCCTGGATGGCCTCCAGGATCTTTTCGTTGGAGCGGTTGGGCTCGTCCTCGAAATCAGGCAACTCCATCACCCAGCGATGAAGGTCGGTGAACCGTAAATTTACATTGTCCACATCAGGGTGCCGTTCCTCGAGCTCGATCGCAATATCGTGGACGTCGGTCCAGCGCAGCTTCTTGGCCATCGCCGGCCCCCTTACTTGTCGACCATCATGTTGCGGGTCGCCGCCGGCAGACGCACTTCCAGCCCGTCCAGTGCCTCGGTCATACGGATCTGGCAGCCCAGCCGGGACGTGTGCGTGAGGCCGAAGGCGAGGTCGAGCATATCTTCCTCGTCGTCGCTCGCCGGCGCCAGCTTGTCGAACCAGCCCTTCTCCACCACGACGTGGCAGGTTGAGCAGGCCAGCGAGCCCTCGCAGGCCCCTTCGATATCGATGTGATTGCGATGGGCGATCTCGAGCACGCTGAGACCGAGCGGCGCTTCCACTTCCTTGCGCGACCCGTCTTTCAAAATGAACGTCATCTTCGGCATCTCAGTCTCTCTTGCTCCCCTACTCGCCGACCCGATTTTCCAGTTCGCCGACCGACAGGCCCGACAGCGCTTCGCGAATGCCGCGATCCATGCGGCGCTCGGCAAAGGGCTTCGACAAGGTCTCGAGCGCCTCGGCAGCGGCATTGATCTCGTCGCGGCTCTCGCCCTCGATGGCAGCCTCCAGCGAGGCCCGCACGGCATCGATCGCCGCTCGCTCTTCGGTCGACAGCAGCGTCCCGTCCTTGGTCAGGGCCGCGTCCAGTGCCAGCAGGCTGCGCCTCGCCTCGACGCGCGCCTCGGTCAGCAGGCGCAGGGCCATGTCGGCCTCGGCATTGTCCATGCTATCATAGAGCATGTCCGCCATGTCCTCGTGGCTGAGACCATAGGACGGCTTCACCTCGACGCGTTGTGCGACACCGGTCGTGCGCTCCTCGGCCGAAACGGTCAGCAGGCCGTCGGCATCGACCGCGAAGGTCACGCGAATGCGGGCGGCACCCGCCGTCATCGGTGGGATGCCAAGAAGCTCGAACCGGGCGAGGCTGCGGCAGTCGGGGACCATTTCACGCTCGCCCTGCACGACATGGATCGCCATGGCGCTCTGGCCGTCCTGATAGGTCGTGAAATCCTGCGCCAGCTGCACCGGGATCGGTGTGTTGCGCGGCACGATCTTTTCGACGATGCCGCCCATCGTCTCCAGCCCCAGGGACAACGGCGTCACGTCGAGCAGGAGCGTGTCGCCGCCGCCGGTCAGCGCTTCGGCCTGCAGCGCGGCGCCCAGCGCCACGACCTCATCGGGGTCGATATCGGTCAGAGGCGGCTTGCCGACCATCTCGGCCACTTTGGTGCGGACCAGAGGCACGCGCGTCGAACCACCGACCAGCACCACGCCGTGGATCTCCGTCGCGGTCATGCCGGCATCGGCCAAGACGTGGCCGGCGATATCGATCGTCCGCCCAATGGCGCTAGTGATCATTGCATCGAATTCGGCCCTGGTCAGGGCGTGGAAGGACGGCTTGCCGGCAATCTCCAGCCGACCCGAGGTCTGCTCACGATCCGAGAGCTGTTCCTTCATGTGGCGGGCCAGCGCGAGGGCCGCCTTGACGGCCGTCTCGTCGATCCGATCGTCGAGTCCGTCGCCTTTGCGCTCGGCCAGCAGGCGTTCGGCAATGGCCCGATCGAAATCGTCGCCGCCCAGCGCCGTATCGCCGCCGGTCGCCAGCACCTGAAACACCCCCTTCTCTAGCCGCAGCAACGAGAAGTCGAAGGTGCCGCCGCCCAGGTCGTAAACGGCATAGAGCCCTTCGGCGCCCTTATCGAGGCCGTAGGCCAAGGCCGCCGCCGTCGGCTCGTTCACCAAGCGCAATACTTCGAGGCCAGCCACGCGGGCGGCATCGCGCGTCGCCGTCCGTGCCGCGTCGTCGAAATAGGCCGGCACGGTAATGACCGCCCGCTCGACCGGCTTCTCCAGCGCCTCCTCGGCGCGCTCGCGCAGCGCCTTCAGGATCTCGGCGGAAATCTCGACCGGTGACCGCGCCTTGCCGCCGATGCGCAGCTTCACCATGTCGGTCTGGCCGCTGCCCGGTTCGATCTCGTAGGGCAGGACGCCAGCCACGGCATGGACGTCCTCGGCACCGCGGCCCATCAGCCGCTTGATCGACGCCACGACGTTCTTCGGCTCGCAGGCGCCGAGCAGGCGCGCCTCCTCACCGACCAGAATGCCGCCCACCGCCGGATAGGCAACGACCGACGGCACCAGAGCCTTGCCCGTCTCGTCATGCAAAGCGGCCGGCTTACCCTCGCGGGCGATGGCCACCACTGAATTGGTCGTGCCGAGATCGATGCCGACCGCCAGCGAGCCCTCGCCGGCATGCGGCAACGGCGTTTCACCCGGTTCGTGGATCTCCAGCAACGTCATGCTTTGGACCGTTCAATGTTCATGCGTCGCGCACGTGCCTCCTCGGCGAACTTGTCGAGGTAGCGGAGGCGAAGGAGCGCTGTTCTGATGGCGGGCTTGTCGTTTGCCAAGAACAAACCGTCGAGCCCGGCCATTGCCTTCCGCGCCTCGTTGCGGGCCTTGGCCGCCAGCGCCTCGACTGCATCGACGCTCGCCGCCTCGTGCAGTTCCTCGCGCGCTTCCATCGCTTCCATCAGCAGCTCCGGATCGTCGATCGTCTTGCCGTCACCCGGGAGCTCTACACCCTTGATTCCGGCGAAATAGACGGCCCGGCTCAGCGGATCCTTCAACGTGCGGTAAGCGTCGTTGAGGGCCGCGGCCTCGACCGAGGCGCGGGCGCGCTCCTCGGGGGGCTTGGCCACGAAGCGGTCTGGATGCCACTGCCGCTGGAGGGCGAAGTAGGCCCGATCTAGTGCGGCCGTCTCGATGTCCAGCGCCGCCGGCAATCCCAGCCGCGCGAAATGATCCATGATCCGACTTCAGACGTGAAAGGACTCGCCACAGCCGCAGCGTCCCTTCTCGTTCGGGTTCTTGAACACGAAGCCCGACTTCAGCTTCTCTTCCTCGTAGTCCATCTCGGTGCCGATCAGGAACAGCGAGGCCTTGGGGTCGATCAGCAGCTTGATGCCGCCCGCCTCGACCACTTCATCCATCAGCTCCTGCTTGTCGGCGAACTCGAGCGTATAGCTCAGCCCCGAGCAGCCCTTGGTGCGCACGCCGATACGGATGCCGGCCGTCGGCTTGCCGCGGCCGTCGATCAGCGCCTTTACGCGCTCGGCCGCCAGCGGCGTCACCGTCATCACCTGCGGGCGCGGACGACGCGGCCTCGGGGCGGCGGGAGGTGCGGCAGGCTTTGCCGTATCCGTGGTCGTGCTCATGACTGCAATGCTCCGACTGCTACTCGGCCGCTTCTTTCGGCTCTTCCTTCTTGGCCTTGGCGCGATAGTCGGCGATCGCCGCCTTGATCGCGTCCTCGGCCAGCACCGAGCAGTGGATCTTCACCGGCGGCAGCGCCAGATGGCGCGCGATGTCGGTGTTCTTGATCGTCTCGGCTTCGTCGACCGTCTTGCCCTTCACCCATTCGGTGACGAGCGAGCTCGAGGCGATGGCCGAGCCGCAGCCGAAGGTCTTGAACTTCGCGTCCTCGATCAGCCCGTCGGGGCCGACCTTGATCTGCAGCTTCATCACGTCGCCGCAGGCCGGCGCGCCGACCAGGCCGGTGCCGACATCCTCGGCGTTCTTGTCGAGCGACCCGATGTTGCGCGGGTTCTCGTAGTGATCGATCAGCTTTTCGCTGTAAGCCATGACATTCTCCTCAAATCTCGGCGCAGTGCCCCAAAGGCCGCGCGTCGGTGGTCAGATTAGTGAGCCGCCCATTCAATGGACTTCAGATCGATCCCCTCCTGGGCCATCTCCCAGAGCGGGCTCATTGCCCGCAGCTTGGTGACATGGCGCACCAGCTCGTCGACCGCCGTGTCGACCTCGTGCTCGGTCGTGAAGCGGCCAAGGCCGATACGAAGCGAAGTGTGTGCCATCTCCTCTTCGACGCCGAGCGCCCGCAGCACGTAGCTGGGTTCGAGTGATGCCGACGTGCAGGCCGAGCCGGACGACACCGACAGGTTCTTGATGCCCATCATCAGCGACTCGCCTTCGACATAGGCGAAGCTGATGTTGAGGTTGCCGGGGATGCGCTGCTCCAGGTCGCCGTTGACGACGATATCGGTCAGCTTGGCCCGCAGCCCCTTCAACATGCGCTCCTGGAGCTTGGCCAGGCGCTTGGCCTCGGCGCCCATCTCCTTCGTCGCGATCTCGCAGGCCTCGCCCAACCCGACGCAAAGCGGCGTCGGCAGCGTGCCCGAACGGAAACCGCGCTCCTGGCCACCGCCATAGATCATCGCCACCAGCCGCACGCGCGGCTTGCGGCGGACATAGAGCGCACCGATGCCCTTGGGGCCGTAGATCTTGTGACCCGAGATGCTCATGAGGTCGATGTTCATCGCCTCGACATCGAGCGGGATCTTGCCGGCCGCCTGGGCGGCGTCGGTATGGAAGAAGACCTTGTGCTCGCGGCAGATCTTGCCGATCTCGGCCAGCGGCTGGATGACGCCGATCTCGTTGTTCACCGCCATCACGGAGACCAGCACCGTCTTGTCGGTGATCGCCGCGCGCAGCACGTCGAGATCGAGCAGGCCATTCTGCTGGACCGGCAGGTAGGTCACCTCGAAGCCCTGCTGCTCAAGATGGCGGCAGGTGTCGAGCACACACTTGTGCTCCGTCACCGTGGTGATGATGTGGTTCTTCCGGTCCTTGTAGAACTCGGCCACGCCGCGGATGGCGAGGTTATTCGATTCGGTGGCGCCGGAGGTGTAGATGACCTCCTTCTCGTCCGCCCCGATCAGCTTGGCGATCTGGCCGCGCGCCTTCTCTACCGCCTCCTCAGCTTCCCAGCCGTAGGCATGGCTGCGCGAGCCGGGGTTGCCGAACTTGTGGGTAAAGTACGGCATCATCACTTCGAGGACGCGCGGATCCATCGGCGTGGTGGCCTGATAATCCAGGTAGATCGGCTGGTCATTGCGCCGGATTTGGGTAATGGCTGTCATGCTAACCCCTTGAAACTCCTACGCTGCTGCAGCCCGAGGGATATCCGACTGTGTTACTCGGATATATAGGTCCCGCCATGCCGCGATCAAGCGATCGATATCGGCAGGTACGGTATTCCAGCCCAGGCTGATTCTGATGGCGGTTGTGGCCTCATTGGGGGCCACGCCCATGGCGGCAAGAACCGCCGAACGCTGCACTTTGCCCGAAGAACAGGCTGCACCGGCGCTGACACAGACACCGGCAAGATCGAGGGCCATAACTTGCGTTTCCGCCGAAACGCCCGGCATGGAAACGCACGTCGTATTGCCAACGCGCCTCGCGGCCGAGCCGAAGATACGGGCCTTCGGCACAATCTGGACAAGAGCAATTTCAAGTCTGTCACGAAGAGAACCGAAGTCGGCACTCTGGCTCGCGCCTCGCGCTGCGACGCCAAAGCCGGCGATGCCGGCAACGTTCTCCGTCCCGGCCCGGCGATTGGACTCCTGCCCACCGCCTCGGCGATCGGTTTCGAAGGGGGCACCGCTTCTCACGATCAGCGCACCGACGCCGGCCGGGCCGCCTAGCTTGTGTGCCGACAGGCTGAGATAGTCGACACCTAGCCCATGGATATCGACCGGCACCTTGCCGGCAGCCTGGACAGCGTCGCAATGGACCAGAGCGCCTGCGGCGCGCGCCAGACGGACGACCTCGCCGATCGGCTGCAGCACGCCGGTTTCGTTGTTGGCCGACATGACCGACACCAGAGCCGGCTCACGGGTCGTCGTGAGCACCTGCTCGAGGACGGCCAGGTCGACCACCCCATTGCCGTCTACCGGGATAATTTCTGCATCAGGAACGGTCCGAGAGACGCTGTCATGCTCGACTGCCGAGATCAGCACGCGGCGGCGCCCTGCACCGGACAGCGCAAGGCTGTTGGCCTCCGTCCCGCCCGACGTAAAGACGACCTCTCCCGGCAATGCTCCCACCAGGCCCGCCACCTGACGCCGCGCTGCCTCGACGAAGCCCCGCGCCTTGCGTCCGGCCGCATGAACCGATGACGGGTTGCCGCCGGCGCGCAACGCCTCGACCATCGACTCGAACGCCTCCGGCCGCAGCGGGCTCGTGGCGTTGTGGTCGAGGTACGCGGAGACGGACATGATCCGGGCGGCTCCCTAGCTGGCCGCGGCCATCGACGATCCTGGGCCGGGAACGCCCGGCGCCTCGGTAATGCGTGTGGTGAGCTTGCGCTCCAGCACGTCATGCAGGGTGACAGAGCTCAGGAACAGGTGGATCTGGTTGCCCAGTTCCTCCCAGAGATCGTGGGTGAGGCACTTGCTGCGGTCGGCGCGGCAGCCCGTGGCGCCCATTTCAGTGCAGCGCGTGGCGCTGATCGGTTCATCGACGGCGAGAATGATCTCGGAGACCCGGGTCTCCATCGAGAGGCGCGCCAGGCGGTAGCCACCGCCCGGGCCGCGCACGCTCTTCACGAGGCCGGCCCGCCGTAGCCGGGCAAAGAGCTGTTCAAGGTAGGAGAGCGAGATTTCCTGACGAGCGGCGATATCCGACAAGGAAACCGGCTTTGCCTGAGCATGGCGGGCCAGATCGACCATCGCCATGACGGCATAACGACCCTTGGTGCTGAGCTTCACAGCATCCTCCTCATGGCCGGATCGCCCGGCCTTGCGTTCCCGAACGCCTAAAGGTCTTGAAAACCAAGGCGTTACTACGATATTCCAGCCCCCCAAGTGCAGGGGCGGGGGAAAAACCAACTGCGTCGCTCGGATTTAAATAAACCGAGTGGGTCGGTCAAGTATCAAAAATCCCCCCATTTTGCTGCCCAAATCGGTTACGACCGGAGGTCAAGAGGGTGAAGAACCGGAGATTCCATGCCTGACGTGATGTTCACTGGCCCCGAGGGTCGTCTCGAAGGCCGCTATCACCAGAGCAAGGAAGAACGCGCGCCAATCGCGCTGATCTTGCACCCGCACCCGCAATATGGCGGGACGATGAACCACAAGGTCGTGTTCTCGCTGTTCCACGTTTTCGTGAATCGCGGGTTCTCGGTGCTGCGCTTCAACACGCGCGGCGTCGGCCGCAGCCAGGGGCGCTTCGACAACGGCATGGGGGAACTCTCCGATGCGGCGGCTGCGCTGGACTGGCTGCAGGGCATGAACGCCGACGCCAAGTCGTGCTGGATCGCCGGCTACTCGTTCGGCGCCTGGATCGGCATGCAGCTCCTGATGCGCCGCCCCGAGATCGACTGCTTCGTGTCGGTAGCGCCGCCGGCCAACTCCTACGACTTCGCCTTCCTGGCGCCCTGCCCGTCGTCCGGCCTGATCGTCGGCGCCGAGCGGGACGAGGTGGTGCCGCTGGCTGATATCCAGAAGCTGGTCGCCCGCTTGTCGCTGCAGAAGGGCATCACCGTGGAATCGCGTACCATCAAGGGCGCCAACCACTTCTTCCACGACTCGCTCGATAAGCTTGCCGTCGACGTCGACAAGTATGTCGCCAAGAGCCTGCTCAACCCGCCGGGCCGGGCGACGAGCAACAAGGAACCTTGAGGCTTGGGCCTCAAGGTTCGTTCAACCGGCCCTACGGCTCATTCAACCGACCACCCGTCAATGGGCGCGGCGCGCCGGTCGTCGTCGGATAGGTGAGCGGCAGACCGCGCAGCGAGCGGACAGCGAGAAAAGCGAACGCCTGGGCTTCGATGGCATCGCCGTCCCAGCCGAGATCGGCGGCCGTTGCGACCTTGCCGCGTGTTTCTTCGGCGATCGCCTTCAGCAGGGTCGGGTTGCGCGCGCCCCCGCCACACACGATCCACTGCCGGACCGGCGCCGGGAAATGCCGAGCGGCCAAGGCAATGGCGCGGGCAGTGCCCTGCGTCAGCGTCGCCGCACCATCGGCCACGCCGAGGCCCTCCGCCCAGGCGTCGCTGAAATCGCCGCGGTCGAGCGACTTCGGCGGCTTGCGCGCGAAGTAGCGATGCTCGCCGAAACGCTCCAGTCGCGGGCGGTCGACCTTTCCGGAGGCCGCCAAGGTGCCGTCCTGGTCGTAGCGCTGCCCGGCGCGCCGCGCGCACCAGTCGTCGATTGGACCGTTGCCCGGACCGGTGTCGAACGCCAGCAACGAGGAATTCTCACCGACCCAGGTGACGTTGGCCACTCCTCCGACATTCACCACGGCGAGCGGTCGCGGCAGATCCCGCACCAGCGCGGCGTGGTAGGCCGGCACCAGGGGAGCCCCCTGCCCGCCCGCGGCCACATCAGCCATGCGCAGGTCGTTGACGACACGTACACCGAGCGCTCGCGCAAGGGCCGCACCATCGCCGATCTGCCAGGTGAAGCGCCGCTCCGGGCGATGCGTAATGGTCTGCCCGTGGAAGCCCACGAGATCGATAGCGGCCAGCGACACCCCCTGCTCGCGCGACCAGCGCTGCACGGCATCGGCATGTGCCTCGGTGACCGCCCGCTCGGCCGCCCGTGTCGTCTCTGAAGGCTCTTCGGCCCCAAAGGCCGCACGGATCGTGCGGCGCACGTCGTCACTATAGGGAACGGTGAATCCCGCCCCATAAGAGGCGATCCGCTCGCCGTCGGTTTCGATCAGGGCAACGTCGACGCCATCGACCGAGGTGCCGCTCATCAGGCCAAGAACCCGCAGAGGCCGTTCTTCAGCAAGCTTGGCGAGTGTCGACATGACGAGACCGGTGGGGCGCGAATCGGTGAAGGGCGAACCGTTGAGGCACTTATCCCCACATGTTACATCGACGGCCCTTCCTGAACAAACGAGCCAAGGGCAGCAGGCGGCGACATGTCGGGTTTCAAGTCGGACTTCATGCGGATCGTGCACGAGCGCGGAATGGTGCATCAGTGCAGCGACACCCAGCGCCTCGATGAGCTTCTCGCGAGCGGCGTCCGCACGGCCTATATCGGCTTCGACTGCACCGCCGACTCGCTGCATGTCGGCCACTTGCTGCAGATCATGCTGCTGCGCTGGTGGCAGAAGAGCGGCCATCGCCCGATCGCCCTGATGGGCGGCGGCACGACCAAAGTCGGCGACCCTTCGGGACGCGACGAGACCCGTCAGCTCCTGACGACCGCCCAGATCGACGCCAACATGGCGACCATCAAGCGGAGCTTCTCGAACTACCTCACTTTCGGCGACGGCCCGACCGATGCCGTCATGGCGAACAATGCCGACTGGCTCGACGGCCTGCTCTACATTCCCCTGCTGCGCGACGTCGGCCGGCACTTCTCCGTCAACCGGATGCTCACCATGGATTCGGTGAAACTCCGCCTCGACCGCGACCAGCCGCTGTCCTTCCTCGAGTTCAACTACATGATCCTGCAGTCCTACGACTTCGTGGAACTGCACAAGCGCTACAACTGCATCGCGCAGATGGGCGGCTCCGACCAATGGGGCAACATCGTCATGGGTGCCGATCTCGGTCGCCGCATGCAGGGGGCCGAGCTGTTCGCCCTGACCTCGCCGCTGCTGGCCACCGCCTCGGGCGCCAAGATGGGCAAAACGGCCGCCGGCGCCGTGTGGCTCAATCCCGACCGGCTCTCGCCCTACGACTTCTGGCAATACTGGCGCAACACCGAAGATGCCGATGTCGGCCGCTTCCTTCGGTTGTTCACCGACATGCCGCTCGACGAAGTCGCCAGGCTCGAGGCCCTGAAGGGCCAGGAAATCAACGAAGCCAAGAAGATCCTCGCCACCGAGGTCACCACCCTGGCGCACGGTCGGCAAGCAGCTGAAACCGCCGCCGATACGGCGCGGCGCACCTTCGAAGAAGGCGCCAAGGCCGACACCTTGCCGACCGTCGACATGGCGCGGGCGAAGCTCAGGGCTGGGGTCCCCGCCTTCGAATTGCTGCACGATGCCGGCCTGGTGGAGAGCCGGAACGAAGCCCGCAAGCTGATCAAGGGCGGCGGCGCACGCCTCAACGACAAGCCCATCGTCAACGATACCGCCCCGGTCGGCGAAGGCGATCTCGACGCCTCCGGCACGTTGAAGCTCTCGGCCGGCCGCAAGCGGCACGTTCTGGTCCGCGCCGTCTGAACCGCCGGGCGCCGCGCTCGCGGTAACTTTGGGCTAGCTACCTGGTCCCTGGCGAGGGTGCCTGCGTCGTGTTGGGCATCGGCGGCGGCGGCGCGGTAAAGATCTCGCGCAAGGCACCGGGGGTGACGGCAGACATCATGTTGATGTCGTTCTTCAGGTCGTCGAACGGGCCGTGCAGCCGATAGGAGATCGCGAACAGGCCGCCGTCCTTGCCGCCGGTCAGCAACGGCCCCAGCAGCGGCACATTCGACAACAGGTTGTTCAGCGCGAACGCCGGCACGATCACGCCATAGAGCTGTGCCGTCTCCTTGCCGATATCGACGATGCCTTGCGTCGTGAGTCCGATCGACGGGCCGCTGGTCCGCCCGTTGCGGACCTGGATGCTCTCGCCGGCCTTGACGAGGCTGGCGGTGAGGCTGTCGAACTGCTGCAGGGCGTTGCCGGCGCTGTTCAACCCGTCGATGGCCGCATTCAACGTGCCGATGTCGGGGCGCGGGCTCACCTTCTGCAAGCGATAAGGTCCTACCTTCAGCGTCCCCTCAAGCGGCGGATCGGCCCACAGGTCATTGAACTTGCCTTCGATATGGAGATAGCCGTTGACCAGGCCGTCCATCCATCCGGCCTCCGACAGGAGCTGTCCGAAATCGGCGACGTAGAGGAAGAGCGTGCGTCCCGACTGTGCCGGCGTGATGCGGAACGTCGAGCCCTTCCCGCCCCCTATCCCCAGGTCGGCGAAGGTGACGCGCTCTCCCATCATGTCGAAGCGGCCGTTGAGGTACCCCAGCGAGCCGCGCTTCAGGATGACGTCCTGGACCTGGATGTCCATCTTGGTGCTGTGTCGCGCATCGGCCGCCGGCCCCTTGGGCTCGCGCGCCGCCACCGTGTCACGGATCCGTATCATCTCCCGGACGCGGGCCAATTCCAGCGACTGGCCCTTGATCGAGAGCTCGACACCGCTGGGCTGGCGCTTCCAATCGAACGATAGGTCGGTCCGTCCGATCTTGACCTGCTGCATGGTCACCTGCTGCAGCACGTTATCGGTGGCAAAGCGCGCCAGTCCCTTTGCCTGCAGCCCTGCGCCGCGCCCTTCGAATTCGGCCGACGAGAGCTTGCCGCCCTGCCCAAGCTTCAAGGTGAGGTTGGCGAGTCCCTCGGCCCCCGCCTCCTTCGTCAGCCCCATCGGCTCGATGAAGACTTTCGCCCCCTTGAGGTCGAAACGGCCCACGACTTCGCTCGTTCCATTGGTCGCAACCTGGTAGGACAAGGTGGTTCCGACAGGGCCGGTGACAAAGGAATCGACTGACGGAAACCCCGCCTTCTCCACGATTGCGGCATTGACGGTCCCCTTGACGTCGTAACGCCTGCGGAACGGCGCCTTGGCGGCAAAGAGCTCCCGCCAAGTGATGTCCACGGCATTGCCGTCGAGTTTGCCCTGTCCTGTGACGCTGAGTTCCGAATCACCATATTTCAGGCGTGCCGTGGCATCCGTGAGGTCGACCTCGCCTAGTGCGTTCTGCAGAGAGAAGGAAGTGAGATTGGCGTCGGCCTTGATCTCGATATCGGAGACGCTCAGGGCATTGATCAGCGGAAAGGCCAGGGACAGGTCGATCGCGACGTTGCCGGCGATCCGTTTGGGATCGTAGACCACCTCCTTGGGCAGCCCGAGTTTCGGTTGAGCGAGGAAACGCAGGACATCCTGTGCCGAACCCGAGATCGGCAGGCGCATCGTGGCCATCTGCGGCGGCGGCAGGTCGATCGCCAGGAGCTCTACGACACCGTCGGTAACCTTCAGACCGACAGCATTGCCGCGCTGGACATCGAAACGCAGGCTGCCTTTCTCGTAGCGTGCCTTGCCCGACACGTCCTGCAGCTCAGGCATGTTCGGCATGTAGCGGACGGTCATGCCGCCATAGTCGAGCAGGCCGACCAGACGATCGACCTTCATGTCCGAGATATCGTCGACCGGAGAGCTCAGGGAGAATTCGGCGGCGACATCCAGGGCGCCCTTGCTGAGGTTGGCCAGAGCCCACTCTCGGCCGCCTTGGGCGAAGTCGAGTGGCCAGTACTCGCCGAGCTTGTCGATCGGGATCTGGTGGATTTCGGCGCGGCCCGAGAAAGTACGGCGGTCGTCGGTACGCTCGCCATTGCCTGTCACCAGGATCTTAGCGGCGCCAAAATCCATCTCGACCTTGTCGATGCCCGCCGTGTGCTTGGTCGCGTCGACGAAAAAGCGGGCGTTCATGCCCCGCACCTCGTGCGCGACCGGCAGCACGCCTGGCAGGGTGACGCTGCCCTTGCCACCGGTGATGTCGACGCCGACCGTGCGAATTTCGCCCTTGCCGTTCGCGTCGATCTGCAGCCGGCCGGACAGCGCTACATCGACCCCGCGCAGCAGCACCAGATCGGGCGACATGTCGGCAAACACCCATGGCTTGAAGCCGTCGATCCGCGCTTCGACGGAGATGCGGCTGCGGTCGCGCGTATAGACGCCGGAGAGCGAGGTATCGACCGGATCGCCATGCCCCGTGAACCGGGCGGCAGCCTTGATCGACACGCCCGCGGTGTCGCGTTTCAGTTCCGCATTTGCCGACGGTGCGACCCAGATCAGGCCCGACTTCAGGTCGCGCAGCGTCACCTTGGCTTGCGTCACCTTCACCGAATCGAGCTGGCCGATCAGCGAATCGTAGTTCGGCTCCGCCAGCAGCTGGTCGATCAGGATGGCGACCGCCTCACCCTGCGCGCCTCCTTCCTGCGACGTGAAAATGCGTTGAAAGATCCCGCCGTCCCGGGCGATGTCGGCTTCGATGACCGGCCGCTCCATCTCCACCGAGGTCGGCAGGAATATCCCGTGGATGACCGATCGCGGATCGAAGGTCAGGGATGCGCCCGGCGCCGACGCGATGAGCTGACCCTGGCCGTTTGCGAAACGCAGCCCGTGGAACATCAGCCGTATGGGCTGGCCGAGCCCTGTCCATTCGAAGGCGATGCTGTCGAATTCGGGCTTCACGTCGTTTCCCGGCGCATCGAGCAGACGGGCGATCTGCGGCTTCAGGAATTCCAGACTGACCGGCCCGGCCGACAGGCGAATCGCCGCCACGATGATCAGGGCGGCAAGGCCCAGCACGATGCCGGCCACGGCTCGGACACAGATCCGATAGGTTCGCTTGACCAAACCCGACTCTTTCCGGTTCTTGACGATGGCGACTCGCATAGGCGAGCGTGCCAACGGACAAGTGCAATCTAACCTTCGACGAATTGAATGTCTTGGCTTTCGACTTCCCGCCTGCCCCGACCCTACGACACCGAACGGCAGAGCGTGGCCTGGACGCGCTGGAAAGAGCGTACCGTGGTGCCCAAGGACGGCGCCGGGGTGGCTCTTCTCGACGCACTGTTCGGCAACAGCCCGTACTTGACCGAGACGGCGCTACAGAACCCCGATTTTATGACAGATCTATGGCGCCAAGGGCCGGACGTTGTCTTCGGCGACTTGATGGCGCAACTGTCGACGGCCCATAGCGAGGCTCTGTCCGGCGCTAAACCGGAAGCCATCGCGGTGACCCTTCGGCGCCTCAAACGGCGTGCCGCTCTCACGGTCGGCGTTGCCGACATTGCCGAAGCCTGGCCCCTCGACCGTATCACCGGTGCGCTCAGCTCCTTTGCATCGGGCTGCCTCGCCACGCTTACGGACTCGATCCTGCTGCAACTTTCGCGCGACGGGCAGCTCGGCATCGGCGGCGACCCGCAGGCCGCTGCTTTCACCGTACTCGGCATGGGGAAACTCGGTGCCGGCGAACTCAATTATTCCAGCGATATCGACCTGATCCTGCTCTACGACCGGGACGCGCCCGCGCTGGCCGACAACGAGCAGCTTTCCCGCCATTTCGTCCGTGGCGCCCGGCTCCTCGTCCAGCTCATGTCCGAAGCGTCGGCCGACGGCTACATCTTCCGCACGGATCTCCGGCTGCGCCCCGATCCGGGCTCGACCCCACTCGCCATGTCGGTGCAGGCGGCGGAACTCTACTACGAGAGTGTCGGGCAGAACTGGGAACGTGCCGCCATGATCAAGGCGCATCCGGTCGCCGGTAACCGCGCCGTTGGTGCGGGTTTCCTTAAGGACATGACGCCGTACATCTGGCGCAAGCACCTCGACTTCGCGGCCATCCACGACATCCACTCGATCAAGCGCCAGATCAACGCCCATCGCGGCGGCAGCACGATCAAAGTCCTCGATCACAATGTGAAGCTGGGCCGCGGTGGTATCCGTGAAATCGAGTTCTTTGCCCAGACCCAGCAGCTCATCTTCGGGGGACGCAATCCGGCGCTGAGGCTGCGCGGCACCTGCGAGACTTTGCGTGCGCTGGCGGACGCCGGCCACGTCACGTCGCATACCGCCGAAGAACTGGTCTCGGCCTACGGCTTCCTGCGGCGGGTAGAGCATCGCCTGCAGATGATCGACGATCGGCAGACCCATTCACTGCCGTCCGACGAAGCCGGCGTCGCCGCGGTCGCGACCTTCCTGGGATACGACGACCCGATGACGTTCCAGGCCGAACTCCTGGACACGCTGCGTTGTGTCGAAAGCCACTATGCCCACCTGTTCGAGGAAGCGCCGAGCCTTGCCGGTCCGGGCGGCAACCTGGTCTTCACCGGTACCGACGACGATCCAGGCACCCTCGAAACCCTGAAGGCCCTGGGTTTCCGCGACACCTCGTCGGCCGCTGCCATCGTGCGCCGCTGGCATCACGGCCGTTACCGCGCCACCGCGACAGCGCGGGCGCGCGAGCTGCTCACCGAACTGATGCCGGGTATTCTCAAGGCACTGGGTGAGACGGCCTCCCCCGACCAGGCCCTGCTGAATTTCGATCTCTTCCTCGGCAACCTGCCGGCGGGCGTGCAGCTCTTCTCCCTGTTCAAATCCAATCCGGCGCTGCTGGAACTGCTGGCCACCATCATGGGCAGCGCTCCCGGCCTCGCCGCCCATCTCGCCCGCCGCACCCTCCTTCTCGATTCGGTGCTGTCCCCCGACTTCTACAGGCCGCTGCCCCCGGCCGCCGAGATGACGGCTGACCTGATCGCCGCGCTGTCCCAGGTCGACCACGAGCAGGACATCCTCGACCTCGCCCGCCGCTGGAACAACGACCGGCGCTTCCAGGTCGGCGTGCAGCAGCTCAAGCACATCGTTCGGCCAGCCGATGCGGGCCTTGCCTATTCAGATATCGCCGCTGCGGCGATCACGGCCCTGTGCGACCGAGTCGAACGGCACTTCGCCGAAACGCACGGCGGCTTCCAGGGGCAGCGCCTCGCCGTCCTGGGTCTCGGCAAGCTCGGCAGCCGCGAAATGTCGGCCACCTCCGACCTCGACCTGATCTTCGTCTACGACATCCCCGCCGGCATGGAGGAGTCGGACGGCCCGTCGCCCCTCTCGCCCATCCAATACTACACCCGCCTCAGCCAGAAGATCGTGAATGCCCTGACGGCGCTCACCAACGAAGGCACCCTCTACGAGGTCGACATGCGGCTGCGCCCCTCGGGACGTGCCGGCCCGCTGGCCAACTCCCTCGAGGGTTTCGAGAATTATCACGCACAGTCGGCCTGGACCTGGGAGCACATGGCGCTGACCCGCATGCGGGTGATCCACGGTCCCGCCGCGCTCGCCGAGCGGCTGACCGAGATCGTGAGGACGACGCTCTGCCGCCCACGCGATCCCGCGACGCTCGTGCGCGACGTCGCCGACATGCGCGACCGGATCGCCCAGCACGCTCCGCCGAAGAGCGCCTGGGACTTCAAGCATTTGCGCGGCGGCCTCTTCGATATCGACTTCGTTGCGCAATATCTCGCCCTGCTCCATGCCGCCAACCGGCCCGACATTCTCGATCCGCACCCGGCCGAAATGTTGCATCGTATGGCTGCGGCCGACCTGATCGGCCGCGAAGATGCCGAGCGACTCAGCGCCGCCCGGACCTTGCTGTCGGACGTTCAGAGCCTACTGCGGCTGACCTTGAACGGGGACGAGGCTGCTTTCGACGAGAGCAAGGCTCCAGAAGGCCAACGCCGTCTGATTGCCGCGACCGAAGGATCCCGCGATCTAGGCGACCTGCAGATGCGGATCGGCCGCGAGACCGACGCGGTGCGTGCTATATACGAGCGTATCGTCGAAGCACCTGCCCGGGCGGCCGGCTGGGTATCGCGCAAGGAAGGCAAAGGAAGCGAACGATGAGCGTCGAAGAAGGCAAGAAGGCTCCGGATTTCAGTGCGCCCACCGACGGCGGCAAAAAGCTGAAGCTCTCCGAGCTGCGCGGCAAGCCGGTCGTCCTCTACTTCTATCCCAAGGACGACACGCCGGGCTGCACCACCGAGGCCTGCGGCTTTCGCGACGCTGCTCCCGATTTCAAGAAGCTCAAGGCGCAGATCGTCGGCGTCTCGAAGGACAGCGTCGCCCGCCACGACAAGTTCAAGGCCAAGTACGACCTCAACTTCCCCCTCGTCTCGGACGAGGACGGCAAGATCTGCGAAAAGTACGGAACTTGGATCGAGAAGAGCCTCTACGGCCGCAAGTACATGGGCATCGACCGCGCCACCTTCCTGATCGACAAGGACGGCGTGGTCCGCAAGATTTGGCACAAGGTGAAGGTCAAGGGCCACGTCGACGAGGTGCGCGAGGCCCTTGAAGCGCTCTGAGCGGCGTCGACGGCGTCATCCGACGTCGCCTCCCCATTTGAATGGGGAGGCGGGAACGATCGTGCTTGCCGTCAGACCAGCCAGCCGTGGCCCGAGGCGCTGGTGAAGTCGAGCTGAACCACCAGGTCGTTGTAGTCGCGGTCGCCGCCGCCATAGGTGTCTTCCCAGCCCCAGGTATTCACGCCGTAGTTCCAGAGATGGCCGACATGGCCGCCATTGGCGTTGGCCTCGTTGGCTTGCGAGAAAGCCCAGAACGTCTCTCCCGACGTGTTGTTCGTGAGCTGCATGGCGATGATGTTGCCCGCATCGACATTCGTCAGCATCGCCTGGCCGTAGTTGCCGTAGCCCGGCCCTGCGATTGAAGTCCCTCCGGTGCTCGTCGTGTATGCCCGCCCGGCAGCGGCCTCGGCATAGCCCGTCTCGCCCGGCCGAAGGCTGCCGACCGTGCCGTTGTGGTCGTCGACGCGATAGAACGTCACCGACAGCGAGTCCTCGCCGTTCTGCCGCAGGCGCACCACGGCCTGCTGGTCGTTGGCGCCGTTCACCGTCTCGGCGACCGCCACCGGCGAAGCCACCCGGACAACGGTATTGCCGTCGTTGCCGACGAAGTCGACGAAGCCGAAGTCGTTGGTCAGCGTTCCGCGCGGCGCCGTGGTCGCCGCGCCGTTGATTTCGACAGTGAAGCTGCCGTCAGCAGATGCCGAGGACTGTCCCACTACGCCATGCGCCTGCTTGTCGAACAAGCGCACGAGCTGCGGGTCGAAGTCGGCCTGCAGCGACTGCTGCGCGAACTGGCTCGTCCAGGCGAAGGCGGCCGATGTGCCGCTGCCGAGGGTGAGGCTGTGTTCCCCTGCGGAGACGTCGATCGACGCCGCTTTGCTCGACATCGCCTGCACCAACAACGATTCGCTGATGGGCGTCGTCCAGCCACCGGCGCCGTCGCTGTCGAGCACGTCGGGCGTCGAGGCGTAGGTGTATTGCTCGTGCGCGATGGTCGTGAGGGCGCGGGCCAGCAAGGTGCCGTTCGGCGTGCCGAGCCCCGTCGTCAGGTCGTAGCCTGGCGCCGCCGAGTAGCCCAAGCCGGTGAGTGTGACCTGCCAGCCGTCGCTCGAATACTGGCCGTCGCTGTTGTAGTAGTACGATGTCGTGTTGTTGCCGAAGGTGACGTCGTTGAACGAAGCCGGCGCAATCGCCGCGGCCGTATAGAGCAGGTCGTTCATGAAGCCGAGATTCGGCAGGTGCTGGTCGGCAAAGATGGTGGAGATCTGTGCCGCCAGCGAGGCCCAGAGCGGCGTCGCGGCACTCGTGCCGAGATCCTCCCAGATGTCGCCGGGCGCCATCGTGTCACTCGGGGCCAGATAGAACATGTTGCCGCCGGCATTGGCTGCCACGTCGGGAGCGCCACGGCCGGTACCACCGCCTGGATTGACCGAGGTCGGCGTCAACCCGAACGCCGTCTGGTACCATGGCGTCGGCTGTGTCGTGTCCACGCCGCCGTCGCTTCCAGCCGCATTTCCCAGGCCGCCGGGAATGACGTTGTTCTCACCAATTACGTAGCTGTTCCATACCGACTCGAGCAGGGTCGTCTGCGTTGCGTCGGTTCCGGAAACGCCACTCGGCAGTTTGGTCAACCCGCCTTCGACCAGTCGCCACAACATCGACATCTGGCCGGCCATCGCCAGGCCATAGACCGACTGCGACGGAGAAGGTTCGTGCGCGACCGTGGGATCCTTCGGCGCCGCCGCCACCGTGGTGATCGACGTGCCTCCCACCAGGACCGCGTAAGGTGAACTCAGATTGATATTCTGGTTGGCCAGCCCGTTGGCGAAGCTGTAGCTCGACCCCCAGTCGTTGTTGGCGATGAAGGTCGAGATGTTGCGCAAGGCCGCGTCGACGAAAAGCTCCCGCGCCGCAAACGCAAAGGGCGAATCCGGCGCCGACTGCGAAATCATGCTGAAGGACGACGATACGGCCGCCGGGTTGTTGGCTTGATCCCAGAACGACGACTGATAGGCCGTGTAGGAATTCGCGTAGGCGCCCCCCTCGGGCGCGAAGCCCGATCCGGCATAGAGGCCGACCTTGCCATAGGGATTTATGGCGCCCACGACGCCGAGGTCGAGCGACCGCTCGCCGGGGTTGGAAACGTCGGGGTTACCCCAGCTGTACTTCTCGCCGTTCTTTGCAACGACATAGAACTCGCCGTTCGTATCGATGCCGGCGCTCTTGAGGTACGAATTCAGACCCTCCTGCAGGGTGTAATCGGACCCGGGCGGCAATGCCCCGCCGATACCCGGCTCGACCAGCCCCACGGTCGCGGTGGGCACGTTCTTCCCCGTCAACGGGAAATTATAGAGATTCTCCGCGATCTGGTTGGGGTACAGCGTCGACGGATCGTTCGAGAGCGAGTTGCCGATGCTGAGGGCGCCCTTCGGCGGGGAGACCGATGCATTGCCCGCGAGGTTCGACGTGCCTGGCTCCGTGCCCCAGACCGGCGGCGCATCGAACCACAGGCCTGCGACGTTCATCCCTTCGGGCAGCGAGAGATGGCCCTCCCAATAGAACATACCCCCCTGCTCCAGCGACGCCGTCTGGTAGGGCGTCGTACCGAACAGGGTCTGGAAATTCTCAGGCGTCAGCGAGACCCAGATCGTGCGGGAGTCCTGCGACGTGGTGTAGCCGCCTGTGCCGCTGGCATCGCCCACGATCGGAATGCCCATCTCGTTCAACGCATTCGTGACAGCGGTGTAGTTCTCGGTCGTCGCGCCGTAGGTCGACCACAGGGCGCTGTCGTTGTTGAGCTGCGTGAGCTCTTTCTGGCGCGTACCCCAGTCGCTGCTGAGAAGTGCGGTCGGATCGTTGGCACGATCCAGGACGAGCGCGACATTGATCGTGGCGTTGGTCGGGACCGGCGCGCCCGTAATGCCATAGGCTTCCGCCACGCTGGTCGCCGTCGTCATCCCGTAGCTCGTCATGTCGAGAAACGTCGAATTGGAAATAACGACATTGGCCATGACGACTCACCTACGCTGCAAAACGGACCATTCCATATCGCACGACAGAGTGCACAGTCATTGCCAACATCGTGCAGTGAAAATGAAGGCTGAACTGCCTGGCCAACCTCAATCGGCCAATTCGTGGAGAGCCCGAACGGTCTCACGCAGCCCGCGCTGGAGAACCTTGTCGCGGCGTACGACGATCGCGAGCTTGCGGTAGAGACGCGGTGACAGTCGGCGCACGACGAGCCGACCACGATCGCCGGGCTCCTGTAGCGCCACTGCCGGCAGGATGGCGCAGCCCAGTCCTACGTCCACCAGGCGTTTGATGGCCTCGACACTGCCCAAGGCCATGTTGGGCTTGAGTTCCACTCCGCCCTGGAAGAACCATTGGTCGGTCACCAGGCGCGTCTGCCCACCCGGCTCGAACATGATCATCGGCAGACGCGCCATCACCTCCGGCGTCACGCGCGCCGGCAACTTGAGGCCGTCGCGCGCGGTCACCGCAACGAACTCGTCGTCGAGCAGCGGCGTCACGTCGAGATTGCGACCTCCTGCCGGCAAGGTAACAAGTGCCGCGTCGAGCGCGTTGTCCTGTACCGCCTTGACGACATCCGACGTATTGCCCGTCGCGATGGTGATCTCGAGCGAGGGCAAACGCTGGCGCAGTCGGCGCAGCATGGGCGGCAACCGATAGATCGCCGCTGTCGCCCCGGTTCCCAGCCGGACACGCCCAATCTCGCCGCGGCGATGGTGGGATAGCCGCTCCAGAGCGGCGGCGACGGCACCGTCGATCCGCGCCGCATGGTCGAGCAGTTCCAGTCCTGCTGCTGTCGGCGTGGCCCGCCGGCCCAACCGCTCCAGCAGGCTCACCCCCAGCCGCTTCTCGAGCTGGGCGATCTGCTGGCTGATCGCCGGCTGTGTCAGGTTGAGTAGCTCGGCCGCGGCCGAAAAGGTACCGAGCCGGGCCACTTCGGTGAAAGCCCTGACATGGTCGAGATTGAGACCGCGCATTCAAAGAAATCCTTATGGATTTCATAACATGACAAGATTTCCCTTATGAGACCAGCGGGCCCAGATTGGCGCCATGTCGCGTAGCTGTTCACTTGGAGACGTCATCGTGGAGATCGCCCGTTTCATCGGCGGTTCGCCCTGGTCGCGCACCCGGCAGCGGGCGGCGCTTAGAAACCTCGACGACCGCCTGCTGTCCGACATCGGCCTCACGCGGGAGCAGGTGCTTTCAGGAGGCCCGATGATGAAAACCGCAGTCGAGGTCCGTGACGCACGAGAGGCCGACATGACCTTCGTCCAGGAGATCTACGCCCATCATGTGCTGCACGGTCTGGCGAGCTTCGAGGAGAAGGCCCCGAGCGTTGCCGAGATGATCGGCCGACGCGACGCCGTGCTGAGGCTCGGCCTGCCTTATCTGGTCGCGGAGATGGATGGCCGAGTCGTCGGCTACAGCTATGCCTCGACCTACCGCCCCCGCCCCGCCTACCGCCATACCGTCGAGGATTCGGTCTATGTCCGTGACGGGCTGGCCGGCCATGGCATCGGACACGCGCTCCTCACCACGTTGATCAAGCGCTGTGAGACCGGCCCCTGGCGCCAGATGCTCGCCGTCATCGGCGACAGCGCCAACACCGGCTCGATCGGCCTGCATGCCAGCCACGGCTTCCGCCAGATCGGTACGCTGGACGGAGTGGGTTTCAAGTTCGGACGCTGGGTCGACTCGGTGCTGATGCAGCGGCCGCTGCGCGGCGGCAATGCGAGCTTACCTATTCCGTGAAGGCCGCCAGGTTTGCCAGGCTCGATTCGATGCCGAGCTGGTGGTCGCTGTCCTTGATCCCCGTGGGCGCATTCTCACAAAGCACGGTCACCTTCGTGCCGCCGGCGACCGGCTCGAAGGTCGTGGTCAGCCGCATCGTGCCCGTGAACGCGGGATCGTCGGACTGGAAGTCGATCTCTTCGACGATGCGACGGTCGGGGTCCAGCTTCGCGAAACGACCTTCGAAGCCATCGGAATGTTCCGACGTCTTGCCGCGAACGGAATGATCGGCGGCCAAGTAGTCGAACGCCATACGATAGCCGCCGCCTTCGCGGGCATCGAAGGCAAAGATGCGGGCCGCCATCCCCTTTGGCGGCCGCCACCTGGCGACCGCCTGGGGATCGAGGAATGCTTGATAGAGCGCTCGCGGCGACGCCTTGATCACCCGCGAGACGGAGAGCGTCATTTCTTCGGCGACCAGCCGTAGATCTTCTGCAGGGAACCTCCCATCAACACGGCACGATCGCTGTCGGAGAGACGATCCGTGACACGGAAGGAATCGACGCCTTCCTTGTAGGTGAGCAACGCCACGGCGCGAGTCCAGTCGGTGCCCCACATGCAGCGGTCGAGGCTGAAGGCATCGAAAATGCGGCCGAGCGGATCCCAGATGTCCTTATAGGGGAACTTCTCGTGGCTGAGCGTGCAGGCGCCCGTGATCTTGACCACGACATTGGGATGCGCGGCGAGCGCCAGCAGCTTCGGCAGCTCATGCCAGGGCTGGGGTGGCGCCGGCGGTGCAAAGGGCTGCTCGAGACCAAGGTGATCGATGACGAGCGTCGTGTTCGGGTTGCGCTTGGCAAGCTCCGCGACCTGCTCCAGGCGGCCGCGCGCCATCAGATTGACCGGCAGATCGTGCTTCGCCGCCGCCGCCAGCACGCGGTTGATGCCGGGATCGGCAGCGTCGGTCGAGATTTCCGGCGTGAACATGATGCGGACGGCCACGGTGCCATCCATCGCCGCCCAGGCCGCGATCGTGTCGGCGACCTTGGGGTCGTTGGCGTTCACCGGCTTGATGACGCCAAAGCGGCCGGGATGCGCCTTCTGCACTGCGACAGCGTAGCTCTCGTCCCAGCGGTACATCGTGTAGACGGAGACCAGCAGTGCGCCGTCGACGCCCACCTCGTCCATCGCCTTGATCATGTCTTGGGCGGTGACCTCGGGCGGCCCCGCCAGCACTGCCGCCCAGGGTCGCCCCGGATGATTGCGTTCGTAGCAATGGACCTGAGCGTCGATCGTCGGCATGTGCGTCCTTCCCTCTTGCCCGCCTGTTGGGCTCTTACCTCTTGTGGAGCGCGACGCTAAGTTGCCCCGTCCCGATGTTCAAGGGCACGACGACATAGCAAGGTTGCACAGACATGAGTGTAGAGACCGTGCGTGCGTTCTTCGCCGCACACGCACCCGACATCGCCATCGTCGAACTGGATGCCAGCACCGCCACGGTCGAGATGGCCGCCAAAGGCCATGGCGTTGCGCCGGCACAGATCGCCAAGACGCTGTCGCTTAGGATCAAGGATCGCACGTTCCTGATCGTGACGGCAGGCGATGCGCGGCTGAACAACCGCAAGGTCAAGGACGTGCTGGGCGGCAAGCCGCGGATGCTCGGCCAGGACGAGGTCGTGGCGTTGACCGGACATCCGGTGGGCGGCGTCTGCCCCTTCGGCCTCGCGACGCCGCTCCCCGTCTACTGCGACGTCTCGCTCAAGGAATTCGACGAGGTCGTGCCGGCAGCCGGTTCCACCAACTCCGCCTTGCGGATCAGCCCCGAACGCCTGGCTACCCTGGTCAACGCCGAATGGGTCGACGTCTGCGATCGGGCCTGACGCGTCAGCCTCGCGCCACCTTCTGCTCCTCGAGCCGGTCGGTGGCGGGTGGCGGGGTTCGCGACAGATCGGCGATCTCGCCGTACAGTTCGGGCGTCATGTCGATCTTCACCGAGGCCAGCGAATCCTTGAGCTGGTCGAGATTGCGGGCACCCACGATCGGCGCGGTGATGGCCCGATGCGCACCGACCCAGGCAATGGCCGCACTGACAGGATGCAGACCCTTCTGCTTGCAGAAGGCCACGTACTTCTCGGCGACCTCGAAAGCCCAGGCCTCGCCGTAGCGCGCTTCGTACATCTTGTTGGTCTTGAGCCGGCCTGAGGCCTGGCCGAGATACTTGCCGGAAAGCAGCCCCGCCGCAGCCGGGCTGTAGGGAATGACACCGATGCCATTGGCCGCCGCCATCGGCAGGATCTCGACTTCGGCCTGGCGCTTCACGAGATTGTACATCGGCTGCACGACCTGCAGACGCGCCCAGTTGTGCCGTTCCTGGATGTCGACGGCGCGCTGCGTCTGCCACGCCGACCAGTTGCTGACGGCGGGATAGATCACCTTGCCGGCGCGCACGAGGTCTTCGAGCGCCCGCATCATCTCGTCGATCGGCGTCACCGCATCGAAACGATGCAGGAACAGCACGTCGATCCGATCGGTCTGCAGGCGCTTCAGGCTCGCCTCGACTGCCTGCGCGACGTGGCGACGGTTGGCGCCGCGCGCGTTGACGTCGGGGCCCGTAGGATTGAAGCACTTGGTGGCGATGACGAGGTCGTCGCGATGATCCTTGATGAGGCGGCCCAGGATCTCCTCGGACTTGCCTTTGTTGTATTCGTTCGCAGTGTCGAAGAAGTTGATGCCGGCGTCACGAACCGCCTTGTACATCGAGGTGGAGGTGGCTTCATCGGCATCCCCACCGAAGGACATGGTGCCGAAGCAGAGCTGCGAGACGGAGATGCCGGTGCGGCCGAGGAGTTTGGTCTTCATTGGGCAATGCTAGCACGAACCCGCTGCCGCAAGCCCAGTCCTCCGACGATCAGCGCCAGGCCGCCGCCGATCAGGAAGCCCGTGGAATAGCCGCCGGTGAGTGCCAGTGCCGCGCTGAACAGCAGCGGCAGGAGCAACGCACCTGCATCGCCGAACGCCAGAACGGCCCCCGTGGTCGCGCCGATGCGGCCCGGCGGCGAGAGCCGCGCCACCTCGGCCAGCAGGACGCCATGCCAACTCACGGCCGACACGCTGAGCAAAGTGGCGATTACGGCGGCCGCCCAGGTCGGCCAGGCAGGATCGATGGCCGCGGTCAGCGCGGCCGCCGCGGCCATGCCTACGCCCAGAAATGCCAGCAACGTCGCCGGCTTCACGAAATGCGAAGCCAGCCATCCCCAGCCGATGCGCGCGGGCACCGCAACGGCCACGGCGATGGCGAACACGAAGCCGGCTCGCTCCAGGTCGTAGCCCAGCCCCCGCACCAGATAGAGCACGAAAAATCCCGTGAAGAGCGTCTGCAGGCCAACGAAACTGAACATCGCCAGGCAAAGTGCGCGCAGCGCCGGGTTGCGGACCACGCCCGCGACATTGGCCCGGATGTCCGCCGGCGACAGCGGTTGACCGGGATTGCGATCGACGTCGAACCTCGCTTGCAGCGGCTGCAACGCGACGGCGGTCAGCGCACAGATACCGGCGACGACCAGCAGTGCAACCCGCCAGCCGGCTTCGGTGGCAAGCACCGGCGCCACGACGCCGGCCAGCATCAGCCCCACCGGAACGCCCGTCTGCTTGATCGAAAAGACGAGCGGCGCCAGGTGCTTGGGCGAGAGCCGTCCCAGCAGATGCGAACTGGAGGGCGTCGAAAGCGCCTGCCCCAGGCCGCCGACGAAGGCGCCGACAGCGAACAGCGCTAGCCAGCCGGAAACGACCACCGCCAGGCCGATCCCCAGCGCCAGCATGCCGACCTGGGTCATGCGCAGTGCGCCGTAACGCAGGATGAAGCCCCCGCACCCCATGGTGGTGAGAAAGGCCGCGACGGAACCGATGGCGAGATAGATACCGACCAGGGCCGGATCGACAGCAAGATCGGCAACGATGGCAGCCGCGATCAGCGGCACGGTCGAACGGCCCATCGTCGCGAAAGTCTGCTGTACGGTCATCACGCCGAGGGCGAGGTAGAGATTGAAGATCGTCAGGCTCCCGCAGTCGCCGCCAGTTTCGCCCAGCATGGCATGGGGACACCGCAGGAGTCGCGCGCTCTCCCGCGAGACGGTACGCTCTGCGACATGGACGGGGGAAAATACGATTTCATCGTCACGGGCGCGGGCTCAGCAGGCTGCGCCGTCGCCGGCAGGTTGAGCGAGGATGGCCGCTACTCGGTGCTCCTGCTCGAAGCCGGCCCCAGCGACACCTACCCCTGGATCCATGTGCCGCTCGGCTACCACAAAACCTTCAACAATCCGAAGGTCAACTGGATGTTCGACAGCGAGCCGGAGCCCGAGCTCAACAACCGCGTCATGTACCAGCCGCGCGGCAAGGTGCTGGGCGGCACCAGCTCGATCAACGGCATGGTCTATATGCGCGGCAACGCCGCCGACTACGACGAGTGGCGCCAGCGCGGCTGCGAAGGCTGGGACTACGACTCCGTTCTCCCCTACTTCAAGCGCGCCGAGGACAATGAACGTGGCGCCGACGCTTTCCATGGCACCGGCGGCCCGCTCAAGGTCCAGGACCATCGCTGGCAGCCAACACTCGCCAAGGCGATGCACGACGCTGCCGTCGAAGCCGGCATCCCGGCCAACCCCGATTTCAACGGCGCGATACAGGAAGGCGTCGGCTACTACCAGACCACCATCAACAAGGCGCGGCGCTGGTCGAGTGCGCGGGCTTATCTGCGCGATGCGAAGAAGCGCCGAAACCTCACCGTCGCGACCTCGGCCCACGCCACGCGCGTGCTCATCGAAAACGGCCGCGCCGTCGGCATCGAGTACCGGACGCCGGCCGGCCTGCAGACGGCGCGGGCGATGCGCGAAGTGATCGTCTCCGGCGGCGTCTATGGCTCGCCACAGCTCCTGATGCTCTCGGGCCTCGGCCCCGCCGAGCACCTCAAGCAACATGGCATCGAGGTCGTCAGGGACATGCCAGGCGTCGGCAGCCACCTGCACGATCACTTCAACACCTACATCGCCTACAGGTGCAGCCAGCCGGTCACCATGAACGATCTGGCGAACAGCCTGCCGCGCCGCCTCCTCGCCGGGGCGATGTACGCGCTCGGCCGCACCGGGCCGCTGGCCAGCATGGGCCTGTATGTCGGCGCGATGGTCCGCAGCGACAAGCGCCTGGAGCGACCCGACCTGCAGATCAACATGTTCGCCTGGGCCATCAAGACGCGCGACCGCAATGGTGTGCAGGCCCAACCCTTCTCCGCTTTTGGCCTCAGCCCCGTGCATTTGCGCCCGGACGGCCGCGGCACGGTACGTCTGAAGTCGGCCGATCCGATGGCCGCCCCCGAGATCAGGTTCAATTTCCTGCGGACCGCCAACGACTGGAACGCCATGCTCCAGGGCATGCGCATCTGCCGCGAAATCGGCAAGCAGTCGGCATTGAAGCCGTTTGTCGTCGAAGAGATCATGCCCGGCCCCGGCGTCGCCGAGGAGCCCGCGCTTCGCGACTACCTGCGCAGCACTGGTGTCTCCAATCTGCACCCCGTCGGGACCTGCCGCATGGGCCGCGCTCCCGACGACGTGGTCGATCCGCAGCTCAAGGTCCACGGCGTCGCCGGCCTGCGTGTGGCCGACGCCTCGATCATGCCGAACATCGTCGCCGGCAATACCAATGCCCCCTCGATCATGATCGGCGAGAAGTGCGCGGATATGGTGCGGATGGCGGCCGCCTGAGGCCGCCTCGCCCTGCTCAGCCGTTCTTTCTGATCACCTTGGGATACATCACGGCATCGCCATGGGAGAACATGTGCGCCAGTTCTTCGTCGGTGATGTATTCCGGCGTCCGGCCGTTGGCCGCGCACAGCTGCTCGACGATGATGTTGCGCTTGATCTCGCTCACCAGCACGCAGGTGCGATGGTAGGCCTCCGACACGCTGCGGCCCAGCACCGTGAAGCCGTGGCGCTTCATGATGATGCAGTTGGTGTCCTGAATGAACGTCTTGATCGGCCCGACATCCTCCTCGACGTTGATGCTGGCCGGCAGATAGTGCGCCGGCTTCTGCATCAGATAGCCGTAGGTCAGGCTGAACGAACGGATCTCGTCATAGCCGGCGGCCATGAAGGCGATCATCTCGTCGTGGTGCAGATGGATCACCGCATTGACGTCGGGCCGCAGACGCAGGATCTCACGATTCATCTGGTGCCCTACCGTCGTCGCCCGCTCGCCGCGCAGGATACGGCCGTAGGGGATGTCGGTGATCACCAGATCTTCCTCCTCCACCTCCTCCAGGCTGATGCCTTGAGGCTTGGCGTAGCAGACGCCGTCGGCGTGATCGGGATGAGCGACGCGGATCACCATGCCGCCGACGCTGCTGTTGACCAGCCCGCGGGCGGCCAGACGATGGGCATAGGTGACGTAGCTCTTCGTCACCTTGGGATCGAACTGAACACTGGGATCGTGCGTCAGTTCGTTGACCTTGAAGGCCGGGCTCGTGCTGCCATCCATGGTGCTGTCCTTCCTTATTCCGGCTTGATGCCGAGACGATCTGCGAGTGCGCGCAGATCAGCGGTCTGCTTCGCCATCAGGCTCGCGAACTCCTGGGGCGTCGACATGACGGGCTCGACGTCCATGGCACGCAACGCCGCGCGGCCCGGATCGACGAGGAAGCCGTCGGCCAGCGCCTTCTGGATGCGCAGCGCGATCTCCTGCGGCAGCCCGGCCGGCGCCACCACGCCGTACCAGAAGACGTCGTCGAAGCCCTTCACGCCCTGGCTCTCGAAGGTCGGCACGTCCGGCAGCACCGGCGACTTCCGCGTAACGGCAAACCCCGTCAACCGCCCCTCGCGCACCAGACCTGCCGAGCCCGAGGGGTTGTCGAGCAACACCGCGACCGTGCCGTTCATCAGGTCGGGATAGGCGACTCCCGATCCCTTGTAGGGCACGTCGACCATCTTCAGGCCAGCGATCAGTTCGAACTGCTTGGTCAGCAGATAACCCAGCGTCGATGCGCCCAGCGACGCGCAGGCGATCTTGCCGGGATTAGCTTTGGCATTGGCGACGAAGCCTGCGAGATCCTTCGCTCCGGCTGCCGGACCGCCGATCAAAATGTAGGGAGTGGTGCCGAGCAACGTGACGGCCGTGAAGGATTTGACGGGATCATAGGGCAGATCCTTGCGGAAGACCGGCGCCGCGGCGTGACTGCTGGCCGTGGCGATGCCCAGCGTATAGCCGTCCGGTTCGGCCTTCGCGACGGCGTCGCTGCCGATCGTGCCGCCCGCGCCGGGCTTGTTCTCGACGACGACCGGCACGCCCAGAACCTCGGAAAGACGCTGCATCGCCTTTCGGCCGATGGCGTCGGTGCCACCGCCCGGCGGCAACGCGACGATGCAGCGGATCGGCTTGCTGGGCCATGTGCCCTGGGCGCGGACGACGGCGGGAAATGCGAGGCCGGCCGCGGCAGCCTTGAAGAACGTGCGACGTGACTTTCCAATCATGGCGCATTGTCGCGCCGAATGACCGGCGCCGACAAGCAGCTGAAGCCGCAGCTCAGATCTTGATGTCGGCTTTCCTGATGATTTCACCGAAGGATTGCGCCTCGCGAACGATGGTTTCGCGGAAAGCCAGCGCTTCGAGGTAGCTGGGGTAATTGCCGCTGGCCACCAGCTTCTCGTTGATGTCCGGCATGGCCGTGGCTTCGCCGATCGCCCGGCTCATCCGGTTGACGATTTCCGGCGCCGTGCCCTTGGGCGCCACGATGCCGTACCAGGCATCGCCGCCCATCTTGCCGTAGCCCTGCTCCTTCAGGGTCGGGATGTCGAGCCGGCCCGGCCAGCGCTTGTCGCTGGCGATGGCGAAGCACTTCAATCGTCCGGCGGCGATGTGCGGCAAGGTCGTCGGATCGAACTGGACCTGGATCTCCCCCGACAGCAGATCGTTGGTCGCCGGCGCGCTGCCCTTGTACGGCACATGCACCATCTTCACGCCCGCCTCGATGTTGAAGATCTCGCCGTAGAGCTGGGTGATTGTCGCAAGCCCTGCCGAGCCGAAATTGATCTTGCCGGGGTTGGCCTTGGCGTAAGTGATGAATTCCTGGAGGCTGTTGGACGGCACTTTCGGGCTGATGCCCATGCCGATCCACGACGTCGCGTGCCGGGCGACCGGGATGAAGTCGGCGGCGGGGTCGTAGGGCAGCGGCTGCAGATGCTGGGTGATGCAGACCATCGCCGTCGTGACCATCAGGAACGTGTAGCCATCGGGCACCGAGTTCTTCACATGCTCGGCGCCGATCGCGCCGCTGGCGCCGCCCTTATTGTCGAACAGGATGCTCTGGCCGAGCAGTGAGCCGGCGCGCTCCAGGACGATGCGCGTCGTGACGTCGGACGGACCGCCCGGGGGATAGGGAATGACGACGCGAACCTGCCGCGTCGGCCAGGCGCCCTGAGCCGAAAGAATAGCCGGCGCCGCCATGACGCTGGCGCCCGATGCCGACAACAGGAAGCGCCGACGAAGTCCCTGTCTTGCCATGATGTTAACTCCCAGTGGCTTGTTTTGCCTGGGAGCATACACCCAGAGCATCCCGCCTTTGACTGGATTCAGTCAAAGGCGCGATGCCGAAGGCGGAGATATCCGTGACACCGCGGTTCCGACTTAACGCAAGCCGCTCTAGCCTGCTAGGCGGCCACCGTCATGTCGACCGCGCGTGCCTTGTGGGCGTAGATGTCGATCTTGGCCCACATACGGCCACGCACGACCTTGTCGGCCTCCTCGCCGGTCTTGAAGGGGCCATGCCAGACCATGGTTTCCGGCACCGGCCTGTTCCAGTTGGCGCGTCCGTTCTCGATCGCATACTCGGCTTCAAAGACGAACCACATCGCTTCCCTCTCGGTACTCTTACGCAGCTTCCTTGTCGTTGCCCTCGCCGACCCGTGCGGCGAGCGACGCGGCCATGAACTCGTCGAGGTCACCGTCGAGCACCTTCTGGGGGTCCGAGCGTTCGACGTTGGTCCGCAGATCCTTCACCATCTGGTAGGGCTGCAGCACATAGGAGCGGATCTGGTGGCCCCAGCCGATGTCGGTCTTGTTGGCCTCGGCCTCCAGCCGCTCGGCCTCGCGCTTCTGCAGTTCGACCTCGTAGAGGCGCGCCTTCAGCATCTGCATCGCCTTGGCGCGGTTCTGATGCTGCGAGCGTTCCTGCTGCACCGCCACGGCGATGCCGGTCGGAAGATGGGTGATGCGGACGGCCGAATCGGTCTTGTTGACGTGCTGGCCACCGGCACCCGAGGCTCGGTAGGTGTCGACCCTGAGGTCCTTGTCGAGGATCTCGATCTCGATGTTGTCGTCGACCTCGGGGTAGACCCAGACACTGGCGAACGAGGTCTGCCGACGGGCGTTGCCGTCGAACGGCGAGATGCGCACCAGCCGATGGACGCCCGACTCGGTCTTGAGCCAGCCATAGGCATTGGGGCCCTCGACCTTGAAAGCGCAGGACTTGATACCGGCCTCTTCGCCGGCGCTTTCCTCGAGCCAGCTCACCTTATAGCCGCGACGCTCGGCCCAGCGCGTGTACATGCGCGCCAGCATCTCGGCCCAATCCTGCGCCTCGGTGCCGCCGGCGCCGGCATTGAGCTCGACATAGGCGTTGTTGGGATCGGCCTCGCCGGACAGCAGCGTCTCGAGCCGCGCCTTGGCGGCCTCGGTCCGCGCCTCGAGCAACGCCTTCTCGGCGTCGGCGATCATCCCCTCGTCCTTTTCGGCCTCGGCCATCTCGATCAGACCGACATTGTCGTCGATCGCCGCGCGCAGGCGCTTGATGGTGCCGATCGCGCCTTCCAGCCGCGTGCGCTCGCGCATCACGGACTGGGCCTCCTTGGGATCGTTCCACAGCGCCGCATCTTCGGCGCGCGCGTTCAGCTCATCCAGACGTACGACCGCTCGATCGTAGTCAAAGACGCCTCCTGAGGAGTTCGAGCGACTCCTCGATTTCGGTCACCATGGCCTGAGCTTCGGCGCGCATACGTCACTCCTCGGACGGACTGCGGGCCTCAATGCACGAGAGGTACCCCGCGCATTGAGGCCCGCAGTCCAAAGATCAATAGGTTTCGCCGGTTCCGGACAGGCCGGGGCGGCGAGCACCACCCGCCTGCTGCGGGCCTGCGGTGGGGTCTATAGCGGAATAAGGGGCCGATCCGTCAAGCGGAGACGCCTGATATCCTTCCGAACCCGGCTCGGTGCCTGGCTTGAAGACTTCGTCGATGGTGCCGCCCTCGTAGGTGAACTTCACCATGCGCAGCCCCGGCGGCACACGGAACGGTGTCGGCGGCTTGCCCTTGAAGACCTCCTTGGCGATCGCCTCGTAGATCGGCACGGCATTGCCACCACCGGTCTCCTGCGACCCCAGGGTCCGCGGCTCGTCGAAGCCGATATAGATGCCGACGGTGATGTCGGGCGTCGAGCCCAGGAACCAGTTGTCATGGGCGTCGTTGGTCGTGCCGGTCTTGCCGGCGATCGGCCGGCCGAGCGCCGCCAGGCGGCCGGCGGTGCCGCGTACGGTGACGCCCTGCATCATGCTCACGACCTGGTAGACCGACGCCGGATCGTGGAACGGCTTGCGGCCGTCGATCAGCTCGGGCGGTACAGGCTTGCTGCCGGTCGCCTCGCCACAACCGCGGCAGGTGCGCGGTTCGTGACGATAGATCGTCCGACCATCACGATCCTGCACGCGATCGACCAGCGACGGCGTGATCTCAAGCGCACCGTTGGCCAGCATGGCGTAAGCCATGGTCATGCGCAGCAGCGTCGTCTCTCCCGCGCCCAGCGCCATCGGCAGATAGGCGCCCATGCTGTCGGTGACGCCGAACTCCTTGGCGACCTCGACCACCTTCTTCATGCCGACCTGCTGGGCCATGCGCACGGTCATGAGGTTGCGCGACAGTTCGAGGCCACGCCGCACCGTCGTCGGTCCGAGCATGTCGCCGCCGTAGTTCTTCGGGGTCCACAGCGGCTGGCCGTAGCCGGGGTCGTAGACGAAGGGAGCGTCGAGCACGATGCTGGCGGGCGAGAAGCCCGAATCCATGGCGGCGAGATAAACGAAGGGCTTGAAGGCCGAACCAGGCTGGCGCGCTGCCTGGACGGCGCGATTGAACTGGCTCCGGCCGTAGGCCCAGCCGCCGGACATCGCGAGCACGCGACCGGTCTGGGTGTCCATGATCACGACGCCGCCTTCGACGTTTGGCACCTGCCGAAGCGCGTAGGTCCGCGGCGGATAAGGCTTGGCGTTCTGGCCGGCAGGCTTCTCGACCTTTTCGACGACGATCACGTCGCCCACGGCCACCACGTCGCGCGGGCCGCGCGGTGGCGCGCCGACATTCTGGTCCTTCAGTGTGGGGCGGGCCCAGGTCATTTCGGCGAAGGGCACCGTGCCCTCCCCGTCGCCCGGCAGGCCGACGATCTGGACCGACTGCGCCTCGACCTTGCTCACCACCGCGAGCTGCCAGCTCGAGGGCCCGAGCAAGGGCCGGCGTTGGGCAATGCGGGCAAACTCCTCTTCCCAGAGGTTCATGTCGGGGATCTTGGCGTAGGCGCCGCGCCAGCCGTGCCGACGGTCGTAGGTGATCAACCCGTCCCGCAGGGCGGTGTCGGCCACCGCCTGCATGGACGGATCGAGCGTCGTGCTGACGGTCAGGCCGCTGTCATAGAGGCCTTTCTCGCCATAGGCGGCGAGAAGATTGCGCCGCACTTCCTCGGCGAAGAAGTCGGCCGCCGCGGTCTCGGTATTGCTGCGCCGGCGGTACTGGAGTTTTTCCGCCTTCGCCGCCTGCGCCTCGGCAGACGTGATGTAACCGTCCTCGGCCATGCGGTTCAGCACATAGTCGCGGCGCGCGTAGGCTTCCTTCTCGTTGCGCACGATGTTGTAACGGTTCGGCGCCTTGGGCAGCGCCGCGAGATAGGCAATCTCCGACAGCGAGAGCTCGCCGAGCGAGCGGTCGAAATAGTTCAACGCCGCCTGCGCCACCCCATAGTTGCCCGAGCCGAGATAGATCTCGTTGAGATAGAGCTCAAGGATGCGCTCCTTCGAGTAGGTCTCCTCGATACGGAAAGCGAGGATGGCCTCGCGGATCTTGCGCGACAGCGTCGCCTGGTTGCTCAGCAGGAAGTTCTTGGCGACCTGCTGTGTCAGGCCGGAGGCGCCTTCGGGACGCTTGCCCGGGTTGGCGACGTTGGCAACCATCGCCCGCAGGACACCGATGACGTCGATGCCGGGATGGCTGAAGAAGCGCTGATCCTCGGCAGCCACGAAGGCCTCGAGCACGCGCTTGGGCATCGCTGCAACCGGCACATAGACCCGCTTTTCGCGGGCATATTCCGCGAGCAACCGGCCATCGGCCGCATAAAGCCGGGAAGTGATGGCGGGCTGATAGTCGGCGAGTTGCTTGTGATCAGGCAGCCCGTGGCTGAAGTGCCAGAACAGCCCTGCCACAGTGCCGGTGCCAACGATCAGGACGGCCGTCGCGAAGGCCAGCGCTACTTTCAGTAAATTGAGCACACTCATCTTCTACAAGTCTTTTCTCCCCTGCGCAGCAAGGGGGGAATGGCAAGGTGCCCCCGACTTAAGCCTTTCTTGTGGCGCTTGCTGCCCCAAAATAGGCATCGACCGATGCTCGCAGGGCTCGTGCCAAGGAGATCTGGTGCTGGCGGACGGTCAGGAGCTTCTCGTCCTGTGGATTGGAGAGATACCCGAGCTCAACCAGGGCCGCCGGCACTTCGGGCGATGTCAGCACCGCGAAACCCGCCTGACGGTGCGTCCGCGGCAACAGCCGCACGCCGTTCTTGGCGAACGTCGCGACGATGGTCTCGGCCAGCCGGCGCGATTCATTGACCGTGCCACGCTGGCTCATGGCGACCAGGGTCTGGGCGACATTGTCCGGTTTGTCGGCCAGTCGCATGCCCGAGACGACAGCGTCGGCTCGATTTTCACGCGCCGCCAATGCAGCAGCCTCGCGGTCGCTCGCCTCTTCGGAGAGCGTATAGACAGAAGCGCCGCGCACGTCGGGATTGTCATGGGAGTCGGCGTGCAGTGACAGAAAGAGGTCGGCCTTGGCGGCTTGCGCGCGGGCAACGCGCTCGCGCAACGCCACGTAGCTGTCGCCGCTGCGTGTGAGCAGGACACGGTAGCGCCCGCCCGCCTGCAGTTCACGCTGCACCTCCGTGGCGATCGTGAAAACCACCTTCTTTTCCTGGGTCCCGCGGGCGCCCAGAGCGCCAGGATCCCGGCCGCCATGCCCTGGATCGAGAACGATCAGTTTCGGCTTGGGCTTGGCGAGCGTCGGTGGTGTGGGCTTACCTACCGACTTCCGTGTTGCCTGGCGTTTGGATTTCGTGGATTTCCCGGGCGCCGCCCATGCTTCGGCCATTCCCAAGCCGAAGGCGGTCAGCCCGGCTAGAACGGCAAGCAGCTCGCGGCGACGGAAGTCGGGCATGAACGGGTCAAAAAATAAGAAGAAACGGCAAATATTCTTTGGATTATCTTAAACTTGATACACAAGAAGCGCGAATATTTCAAGCGTTCTCAAGCGCTTAATGACCGAATTTCATGCGACGCAATGTTTTGATTGTCGCTCAGTTTCGAACCCCGTATGTTGCGGCTGCGAGCAGTCGCCGTCGTTCGCAGGGCCTCCCTCCTTCGGGAGTTTCGGGGCACTTCGACGGCAGTCTCCGAGCCGGGCTGTGTCAGTGTCCCTACCAATGGAATGGGTGCGGCGGGTCTGAGCGGGATTGTCAGGCAGGCGGTGGCTATCAGGAAACTCGAGGTTGGCAGGGCCCAGTAGTGGTCCGGCGGCGCGAAGCTTCCCCGTCTTGGCCTGAAGTTGGCCGTTCGACGGGTCGATGACGCACCGTCCCCCTCGCACCAGTGAGGCGGCTAGGCCGCCGGTCGCTCGCACCGGTTGGGATCCGGCCGTCTCGGAGCGAGCCCATGGCAAGGCGCATGCTCATCGATGCGAGTCACCCGGAAGAAACCCGGGTCGTCGTCGTCGATGGAACACGACTCGAAGAATTCGATTTTGAAACGGCAAGCCGTAAGCCCCTGAAGGGCAATATCTATCTGGCGAAAGTCATCCGTATCGAACCGTCGCTGCAGGCGGCGTTCGTGGAGTACGGCGGCAACCGCCACGGCTTCCTCGCCTTCTCGGAAATTCATCCCGACTACTATCAAATCCCGGTCGCCGACCGCGAACGGCTGATCGCCGAGCAGCAGCGGCTGCACGCCGAGGCCGAGGAAAACGACGACGGTCATCACGACTCCGCAGTCAACGGGCACGACGTCGACGATGCGGACGACGGCCGCGAGCCGGCGGCTGAAGCCGTTGTAGATGCCGAGCTGAGGGCCGAACCGACGGCTGCGGAACCTGCGACCGAGCAATTCACCGCCGAGCCGGTCGCCGTCGCACCAGCCGAGGAGCCGGTGTCGGATGCCCGGGCTGTCGAAACCGCCCCCGTGCCACCTGCGCCCACGGAAACAGCCATCACGGAAACCGCCGTCGTGGAGTCGGAGACCGCCTCGATCTCCACCCAGGCGCAAGCCGCCGAAATCACGGTCGAGCGCCTCGACGGGCCAGCCCATGTCGATGCCGCCGAAGCGCCGGCTGTTGTTACGTATGCGGCCAGCGAGACGGTGCACACCGCCGCAACGTCCGAGGAAGGCGCTGCGCCAGCCGAAGGCGCTCCCACCGAGCTGACCGCTGATCACGATCAGAATACTGCACCGGCCGATCCGTCCGAGGCGCCTCAGCCCGAAGTCCCGCTCGAGACGCTGGGCGGCGACGAGGTCGTCGAGGAACGCGAGACGCGCGAGCGCCGCCGCCGCAGCCCGACCCGCCAGTACAAAATCCAGGAAGTCATCAAGCGCCGACAGATCCTGCTGGTGCAAGTCGTCAAGGAAGAGCGCGGCAACAAGGGCGCAGCGCTGACCACCTACCTGTCGCTGGCTGGCCGCTATTGCGTCCTGATGCCCAACGCCGGCCGTGGCGGCGGCATCTCGCGTAAGATCTCCAATCCCGCCGACCGCAAGCGCATGAAGGAGATCCTGGCCGAACTCGCTGTGCCGCAAGGCATGGGCGTGATCCTGCGCACCGCTGGCCTCGAGCGCAGCACGATCGACATCAAGCGCGACTACGAATACCTGTCCCGCCTCTGGGATTCGATCCGCGAGCTCACCATGCGCTCGACGGCGCCGGCGCTGATCTACGAGGAAGGTGACCTGATCAAGCGCTCGCTGCGCGACGTCTACGACACCGACATCGCGCAGGTCCTGGTCGAAGGCGAGGCCGGCTTCCAGGCCGCTTCCGAATTCATGCGCCAGCTGGTGCCGCATCAGGCGAACAAGGTCGAGCTCTACAAGGAGCCGATCCCCCTCTTCCACCGCTACCAGGTGGAGAACCAGTTCGACGCCATGCATTCGCCGACCGTGCAGCTGCGCTCCGGCGGTTACATCGTGATCAACCCGACCGAGGCGCTGGTCGCCATCGACGTCAACTCGGGCCGCTCGACCAAGGAGCGCAATATCGAGGAGACGGCGCTCAGGACCAACATCGAAGCCGCCGAAGAGATCGCCCGCCAGGTCCGCCTGCGCGACCTTGCCGGCCTGATCGTGATCGACTTCATCGACATGGAGGAGACGCGCCACCAGCGTCAGGTCGAGCACAAGGTGAAGGACGCGATGCGCAACGATCGCGCCCGCATCCAGATCGGCCGCATCTCCGCCTTCGGCCTGCTCGAGATGTCCCGCCAGCGGCTGCGGCCCAGCCTGCTCGAGCACTCCACCGAGATCTGCCCGCACTGCGCCGGCACCGGCCGCGTCCGCTCGATCGAATCCGCCGCCCTGCATGCGCTGCGGGCCATCGAGGAGGAAGGCGTGCGTCGGCGCGCCAGCGAGATCGTGGTCAGCGTGCCGCCGAACGTGGCGCTCTACCTGCTCAATCAGAAGCGCCACACCCTCACCGAAATCGAAAGCCGCTACAGCTTCCACGTCACCGTCGAAGCCGACGACGAGCTCCATGCCGCGGACTGCGAGATCGAGCGCGTGCGGTCGCGCCGCGACGATCGCGGCGAACAACGCCCGAACCAGGAAACGGCCCGCGCCACTTACGAAGAGGTCTCCGCCGAAGCGGCGCAGGCCGATCAGGACGAAGAAACGGAAAGCCGTGCCGATGGCGAGGACCGCAGCGAAGAGCGCGGCTCCGACGAGGACGGCGGTCGCGGCCGCCGTCGGCGCCGGCGCCGGCGGCGTAGCCGTCGCGACGGCGAGGGCGAAGGCGAAGAGACCGACCGGCCACGCCTTGCAGACGGAGAAGGCGCTGTCGAGGAGTCGCGTGGCGAGGCGGCCAATGACAGCGACGAAGCCGATGCACCGGAAGGCGACGCCGATCAGGTCGATGCCGATCAGGCCGACGGCGAAAGCAACGGCGAGGCGCATGCCGATGATCGCGGCGCCGACGATCGGGGTGACGAGCGCGGCGACCGCCGCCGTCGTCGCGGCCGCCGCGGCGGCCGCCGCCGCCGTCGCGAGAACGGCGAAGGCGAGCCGGGCGACTTCCCCGCCCACGAAGAGCAGGTCGGGGAGCAGGTCGGGGAGCAGGTCGGGCAACAGGCCACCGAAGGCGACGACGCTCCGCGACAGAACGAAGCCCCGGCGGAGTTCACGTCGGCCACTGCGCCGCACGAAGAGACCCACTTCGACCAGGCGCACTTTGAGCGGCCTCACATCGAACGGGCCCCTATCGATCATGCCCCGGTGGAACACACGCCCTACGATCCGGGTCCGCCGGTAAACCTCGAAGCTGCGGAACCGCCGCCGCCGCCTCCTCCGCCCCCGGCGATCGAGCCGGTCGCCGCCGCCGCCGTCGTTGCGATCGCGCCGCAACCGGAGCCGGCGCCGCCAGCGGTACCGTCGATCGAGGCATCGCCGGAGAAGCCCAAGCGTGGCTGGTGGCGCCGCTGAAGCGGCGCCATCGACAGAACGCCCGCACTGAGAAACGTCCCGCTGGAGTTGCCGGCATGAGGCGACGACAATCTTCGGATGATCGATCGTCGCCGTCTTCTCCTTGCCAGTGTGGCCGCATTGCCGTTCGGCAGCGCGGCGAAGGCCGATAGTTTTCCCAGCGGACCATTCCGGATCCTTGTGCCTTTCGGCCCAGGGTCGGCAACCGACCAGAGTGCACGCAACATCGCCGAGGGGCTCAATCGTACGTTCGGTGTAGCCGCCGTCGTCGAAAACAAGCCCGGCGCCAACGGCGCGATCGCCGCCGAGGTTGCAGCGAAGGCCAAACCCGACGGGCAGACGATTTTCGTCTGCTCCAACACCGCGGCGGCTTCCAACGTCGCGATGATGAAGTCCCTGCCCTACGATCCGCTGAAGGATTTCGAGGCCGTCACTTTGATTGGCCGCGCACCCGTCTTCATGATCGTGAACGATAAGGTCGAGGCCCGTACTGCGGCGGAGTTCGTGGCGCTTTGCAAGCGCCAACCGGGCAAGATCAATTTCGGCTCGGGAAGCGCCTCGACACGCATCTCCGGTGAGCTCCTGAAGGCTAAGGCCGGCATCGACATGATGCACGTCCCGTACAAGAGCACGCCCGCTGCGCTGCAGGACCTGATGGCTGGGCATGTGCAGATGTGTTTCGCCGATCCGGTGACCAGCCTGCCGCAGGTCAAGGCCGGCACTGTCCGCTGTCTCGGCGTCGGCAGCCGTGGACGCTACAAGCTCACCCCCGACATCCCGACCTTGATCGAACAAGGCATCCCGGATTTCGAGTTGATGACCTGGACCGGCGTGTTGCTCCCCCGAGGTGTGCCGGCGCCCGTCCGGGCAAAGCTGCGCGACGCTGTGCTCAAGACCATCACGGATCCGGTCTATGTCGAACGCCAGGCGCAGGGCGGCTCGGAAATCTCCCCGTCGAGCCCCGAGGAGATGCAGCAGATCATGGTGGCCGAGATCGCGCTCTATCGGGAGATGATGCGGATTGCGGGGATCGAGCCGGAGTAGGCCCGGCGCGAAGGCGGTGCAGGAAAGAGCAAGCTGGGTCGTCCAGTTGAAGCCCGTTGCAAGCCCATACCGCCGGTTGCCGCTGGATTGCCTCTCCCGACAGGGCGTTCGCTCCAGAACGGATCAATCGCCCGCTGGCGGCGGGTTTTGTACCTGATAGGCAATAGCGCATGACGACCGCTCCTCCGCCGTGCCATGCGTGGCCTGAGGTCGCCCGACTGGCGGCGCTGCGGCAGTACGAAATTCTCGATACCCCGGCGGAAGCGACATTCGATGCCCTGGCCCGCCTCGCGGCCGGTATCTGCGGCACACCCATGGCGGCATTTGGCCTGGTGGATCGCGAGCGCATTTGGTTCAAGGCAGAGGTCGGTCTCGGCATCACGGAGACGCCACGCGCGTCCTCGTTCTGCGAGCGGACACTCGACGCTGGCGAGCTCCTGGTCGTGCGTGACGCCAGCCAGGATCCGTCGCTGCGCGATGATCCCCTGGTCGTCGGCCCCCAGCGCGTGCGGTTCTATGCCGGCATTCCCGTGCGCTGTGGGGACGGGTTGCCGATCGGCACCCTCTCGGTTTTCGACCATAGCCCACGCGCCCTCGAGCCCTTCCAGGCCGAAGCCTTGGCCGACCTCGCTCGACAGATCACCGAGCTGCTGAAGCTTGCGCTGATCCGCCATGGACTTCGCGCAATGCGCGATCCTCCCGCGACGGGCGTGCTGACCGTGGACAGTAACCTCCGTCTGACTTTCATCAACAGCGGCGCTTCCCACCTACTGGCCGGTATTCGAGATACTCTTGCCGATACGACGCTTGCCGACGGCCTCTGCAAAGCGCTGTCGGGGGAGACCCTTCATCGCTTCGAAGTCTTCCACGAACCGGGCGACTGCTGGCTCGATGTCACGGCCGAGCCGTCGGGCGACGGACTTACCGTTCAGATCGCCGATATCACTGACCGCAAACGCGAGGAATTGCTGCAGCGAACGACCGATCGGGTGCTGCGACTGATAGCACTCGGCGGTGCGCTGAATACGATCCTTCGTGCCTGTGCCCGATCCATCAGCGACGTCTCGCCTGGCCTGCGCGCCTCGATCCTGCTGGTCTCCGACGACAATGCCCGGCTGACCCTCGCCGCCGCCCCCTATCTACCGCTGTCGTTCATATCGGCGCTCGACGGGCTCATCATCGGGCCGGAGTCCGCCTGCTGCGGTGTCGCCGCGCATCGCCGCGAGCTCACAGTCGCGTCCGATATCGGCACGAGCCCGCTTTGGGCATCTCTGCGCGACGTCGCAGAGCGTCACGGCCTTCGGGCCTGCTGGTCGCTTCCGCTTCGGCGTTCCGATGGTACCGTGGCGGCGACCTTTGCCGTGTATCGCGGAACGGCCAAGGGCCCCTCGGAAGCGGATCTCTCGCTGCTGGGCCATTTCGCCAAGCTTGCAGCGCTCGGCATCGAGCATGTTCGGCGGGAGGACGCGCTCCGCGAAAGCGAACGGCGCGCCCTGCAGCTTGCGGAGAATGTCGACGAGATCTTCTGGATCGCCAACGTAGCCGACGGCCGCGTCCTCTACGTCAATGCCGCCTACGAAAAGATCACCGGCAGAAAGCGAGAGGATCTCTACCGCGACACGCACGCGTTGCTCGAGGCCGTGCATCCCGAGGATCGCGGCAAGGTCACGATAACGCCGACGCACTTTGTCGATGGCTCCCATCTCGACGAATACCGCATGCAACGGCCGGACGGCACGGTGCGCTGGATCGAGGATCGCAGCTTCCCCGTCCATGACGGCGAGGGTCGCCTCATCAGGGTGGTCGGCGTCGCCAAGGACGTGACGGCTGCCAAGGAGGCCGAATTCAGGCTACGCGAAAGCGAAGAGCGTTTTCGTATCGTCGCGCAAACGACCACCGACGTCGTCTGGGACTGGAACCTGCGCGACGATACGATCCGTTGGAACGACGGGTTGAAGCTGCGTTTCGGCCACGAATTCGGGCCGGTGACGACATCGGCGATGTGGAGCGACCACATCCATATCGACGATCGGGAACGTGTCGTTGCCGGGATCCATGCCGTCATCGACGGCAAGACCAACGACTGGCAGGACGAGTATCGCTTCACGTGCGGCGACGGCTCCTCGGCGACGGTGATCGACCGCGGACGCGTCATTCGCGACGACGCCGGCCTGCCGCTGCGCATGGTCGGTGCGATGATCGACATCACCCAGCAGCGGCACCTCGAGGAACAGCTTCAGCAGTCGCAGCGGCTCGATGCAATCGGCAAGCTGACCGGCGGTGTCGCGCACGATTTCAACAACATCCTGATGATCATCGCCGCCAACGTCGAAGCCATGCAGGAAGAGGTCGTCGACCGTGCCGCGGCCGAGCGCCTGGAACGCATCGGCGATGCCGCCCGTCGTGCCGCCGATCTCACCCGGCAGTTGCTCGCTTTCTCGCGTCGCCAGACGCTACGGCCGCAGATCACTGACCTGAACGAACTGATCTCCGTCACCGGCAGTCTCCTGCATCGCGCGCTCGGCGGCGAGATCGACATCGACCTGAGACTGGCCGAGGGATTGGGCCGCACCAGCATCGATCGCAGCCAGTTCGAGACCGCGCTGGTCAATCTCTGCATCAATGCCCGTGACGCCATGCCGGCCGGCGGACGCCTGGTGATCAAGACCGGCAATGTCACCCTCCCACAAGCAGAAGGCGAGATTGCCGCCGGCGACTATGTGATGCTGAGCGTGATCGACAGCGGCATCGGCATGGCCGCCGAGGTCGCATCGCGCGCCTTCGACCCCTTCTTCACCACCAAGGATGTCGGCAAAGGCAGTGGCCTCGGCCTCTCGATGGTGCACGGCTTCGTCCATCAATCGAAAGGCCATGTCGATATCGAGTCGCAGGTCGGCTGGGGCACGACGGTCCGCATCTACTTCCCGCGTGTCGAGGGCGAGCCGGACAAGCTCGCAACCCTCGTCCAGGCCGCCCCCCGTGGCCGGGAACGCATCCTTTTGGTCGAAGACAACGAAGAGGTGCGCGAGCACGTCTCGGCGATGCTCTCCGGCCTTGGCTACGACGTTCTCTGTGCTGCAGGCGGCCAGGAAGCCCTGGAGCTGCTGGACCGTGCCGGCGAGATCGACCTTCTGTTCACCGACGTCATGATGCCGGGCGGCATGAACGGCCGGGAAGTCGCAGTGGCCGCACGCCGCACGCGGCCCGGTCTCAAGGTGCTGTTCACGTCCGGCTATGCCGAGGGCGCGTTGCAGCGCGACGGGCGACTCGAACCGGGCGTGCTGCTGCTGGCCAAGCCGTTCCGCAAACGCGACCTCGCCCAGAAGGTCCGTGAGGCGCTGGCGACAGCCTCTCCGCAAACAGGCCTCCCCGCACCAAGCCAGGAACCCGACGGGCGATCGCCGGCTGGCCAACCGGTGTGATAGGCGTTATATCTTTATGAGAATAACGATCGGCCGTTCCTCGAGGCGACATTGGATATCGCGACCGCCGCCGGACATTTGCAGGCACTTGGAAACCCGACCCGCCTGAGGATCTACGAGATCCTGCTCCGCGCTGGAGAAGACGGCCTGACGGTCGGCCGCGTGCAGTCGATCCTGAAGATAAATGCGTCGACCCTCTCGCATCACCTCAAGACACTGATCGCCGTCGGCCTCGTCACGCAGACACGCGATGCCACCAAGCTGATCTGTCGCGTCAACAACGAGGCCATGCAGGGCCTCCTCCATCGTCTGACGCGGCGGTTGGCCGCCTGAAACGGCTCCCGCTCTAATTGGCGACGGGAGCGCCCACCGCCGAAGCCCCCGTCAGTGTAAGGATGGTGCGACCCATTTCGGCCAGCGAGCTGCGCGGCAAGGAAAAGGACAGGATCGCGGCGCCGACCTCGATTGTCAGCACGCCTTGGGTCTCGTTCTCCACGCCCAGCGAAACGCCATGCAAAGGCAGCGGTTGGGTCTGGAAGGTTTCGCTGAAAGCGGCGAACCGCCCGTTGACCGCCGCTTTGCCGCCCAGCATCAGCAACAGCGTCACGAAATGCTGCAGGTCAACCGTCGGGAAGGACAGATCTATCGGCCCGTCCCCTTCCGTTTCGACGCGGAGAAGCACGGCACTGCCATCGGCAGTGACGTCGCCCGTGACATAGGAAACCTGCCGCAACTCGCGAATCCCGACGGTTTTCGGCATCGATGCGCCTCGATCTGCTGGTTTTCCAACGTTATATCCATATATATACAACGTTGAAGCAGAACCGCACCAGCTTTCCCGGAGGACCCATGGCACACGAAAAGCAGTTCTATATCGATGGCAGCTGGGTCGATCCGGTGGCGCCGGCCTTTCTCGACGTCATAGATCCCTCGACCGAAGAAGCTTACACGCAGATCGCGATCGGCGGTTCCGCCGACGTGGATCGCGCCGTCGCGGCTGCCCGCCGTGCCTTCGCCTCCTACGCCCGCACCTCGCGCAAGGAGCGGCTGGACCTGCTCCGCGCCGTCCTGGCGGAATACAACAAGCGCCGCAGCGACGTGGGCGACGCGATCTCCCGCGAGATGGGCGCCCCACTGCAGTTCGCCCGCGACATCCAGGCCGGCCGCGGCACGGCCCATCTCGAACGCATGATCTCGGTCCTCGAAACCTATCCGTTCGAGGCGGTCGAGGGCACGACTCTGATCGCTCGTGAGCCGATTGGCGTCTGCGGACTGATCACGCCCTGGAACTGGCCGACCAACCAGATCGCCTGCAAGGTCCTCCCTGCCCTGGCCGCCGGTTGCACCATGGTGCTGAAGCCGTCCGAGGAAGCGCCGATCGACGCCGTCATCTGGACCGAGATCATGCATGCCGCCGGCGTGCCCAAGGGCGTCTACAACATGATCCAGGGCACCGGTGCGGCGGTCGGCGAGGCCATGTCCTCCCACCCCGACATCGACATGATGTCCTTTACAGGCTCGACCCGGGCCGGCATCCGCGTGGCGCAGGCCGCCGCGCAGACGGTGAAGCGCGTCGCCCAGGAGCTGGGCGGCAAGTCGGCCAACATCCTGCTACCGGACGTCGATTTCCAGACCGCCGTCACCAAGGGCATCAACAGCATGATGGTGAATTCGGGCCAGTCCTGCACCGCGCCCAGCCGCATGTTCGTGCCGCAGGACCGCCATGAGGAAGTGAAGAAGATCGCCAAGGCGGCGGCCGAGCGGTTCGTGGTCGGTGATCCACGCAATCCGGAGACCAGGCTGGGCCCGGTCGTGAACAGCGCGCAGTTCGAGAAGATCCAGAAGCTGATCCAGGCCGGCATCGACGAAGGCGCCGAGCTGGTGACGGGCGGTCCCGGTCGCCCCGAGCATCTGAACAGAGGCTTCTACGTGCGGCCGACCGTGTTCGCCAACGTCACCAACGACATGACGATCGCCCGCGAGGAGATCTTCGGGCCGGTGATCACGATCCTGCCCTACAAGAGCGAAGAGGAAGTCGTCCGCCTCGCCAACGATACGATCTACGGGCTTGCCGCCTATGTGCAAGGATCGGACCTCGATCGGGCCCGCAAGGTCGCCTCGCAGATGCGCGCCGGCAACGTCCACCTGAACTATCCGCTGGGCGACACCGCCGCGCCGTTCGGCGGCTACAAGCAGTCGGGCAACGGCCGCGAATACGGCAAGTGGGGTCTCGAGGAGTTCCTCGAGACCAAGGCTGTGATCGGCTATCAGGCCGCCTGACGGTCTCGCCGCATCGACGACTGGCTGGCTCGGTTCTACTTGACCGGGCCAGCCTGCCAGGCCGCCAGCACGCGCAACGAATCGATGATGTGATAGAACGAGCTCGCCGGCGCGGGCTCGTCGATCCAGGTCCCCTCGCCGGTCAGCTTGTCGCGCCACAGGCCGGCCACCGGCATCTCGAAGAAGCGGAGCAGCGAACGGGCGCCCGCCGCCGCATCGGCGACATAGGCCTGCCGTACCGCTTCGTCCTTCTCCGATCGCGCCAGGATGATCGCGGCCTTCAGCCATTCGGCCTGCGCCCAGAGCCGCGCCTTGGAGTCGTTCACCGCCATCTCGTCGGTCAGCTCGAAAAGCGCGACGCCGCGCGTCGTGTCGATGCCGTGATCCGCGCCGATGCGATACAGACGGCGGGCGACCTTGCGCACGTCCTCGCGACCGCGCTTCAGTGCCCAGCGCTCGAGCAGGCCCGCCCATTCGAACTGATGCCCCGGCCAGACCAGAGCCCCCATCGCACCGGCGGCCGGTGCCCAGGTGGCATCGAAGTATTCCAGGAGGATGCCGCGGTCGCGGGTGATGAAACGGGCCAGGCATAGTTCCGCCACTTCGTCGGCCAGGCGCGCCCAATGTGGATCGGAAGACACCTCCTCCCAAGCCATCGCCGCCTCGAAGAGATGCATGTGCGGATCGGATTGATAGACCGCATCATCGACAAAGCCGGTGAAGCCTCCCGCCTGCCCGCGCCGTTCGGCGAGCAGCCGCTCGTGCAGCTGGTTCGCGATCGGCACCAGCTCGGGCGCCTGCTTCTTGGCCCCGTGCGCCGTCGCCATGGCCAGCAGGGCAAATGCCTGCTCGTAGAGATAGGGTGCGACGGGGAATGGCTTACCGTCGACGGCGAGGCCGTTGCTGAAGAAACCATCGGGCCGACGGTAACGCCCCAGGAAGTAATCCAGGCCATGTTGCATGGCCTGCTGCGACGGACCGGCCCAGCCCAGATCGCGCGCGACAGCATAGGTGAAGATTTGCCGAGCCTGCACCCGCGCCCGACGATCGGCGACGACCGGCTGGCCGGCGTGATCGAGCGCTTCGTGGAAACCGCCCCCCGCTTTGTCTGCGCCGACATCCCACCAGATCGGCAGCGCGTCCTTCATCAGCCAGTTGAGGAGGCGCTCCCGGAGGAGGCTGAGATCACCATCGACGTCGTTCATTCGCCCATCCATTTGCAGCCCAATGCTGCCAGCAGGACGGACTATGCCTCATGCCGATGACGATTGCAGGTTCGTGCTGCGCGTGATTTCACCACTGCTGCATGCTGCCTGCCGATTGGCAAGGGCGGGTGCCGCCCTCGCCTGTCGATCCTGAACCTGCCGCCTTCAGGCTGTCTTGATCCAGACGGCCTTGACGTTGAGGTACTCCTCGAGGTGCTGCTTGCCGCTTTCGCGACCATAGCCGCTCATCTTGTAGCCTCCGAAGGGAACCGCCGGATCCATCGCCTGGTAGCAGTTGATCCAGACCGAACCGGCACGGATCGCCTTGGCCAGCCGATGGGCCTTGCTGACGTCACGTGTCCACACGCCGCTGCCGAGGCCGAAGGTGGTCGCGTTGCCGCGCTGGATGACTTCGTCGATGTCGGTGAACGGGATCGCCGAGATCACCGGCCCGAAGATTTCCTCCTGGGCGATGCGCATGTCGTCACGGACGTCGGCGAAGACCGTCGGCGGCACGAAGTACCCCTTCTGGTAATCCCCGTCCGTCAGCCGCTCACCGCCACTCAGGCGCTTGGCGCCCTCCTGGCGGCCGATGCTGAGATAATCAGTGACGCGGTCGAGTTGCTCCGAGGAAACGAGCGGTCCCACCTGTGTCTCCGGATTCACGCCGTTGCCGACCTTCAGGTTCTTGGCGAAGCGAGCCACCTTGTCGGTAAACTCCTCGTAGACCTTCTTCTCCACGAAGAGCCGCGTGCCGGCACTGCAGATCTGCCCGGAATTGGCGAACACCGCCATGCTGGCTCCCGGCACGGCGGCATCGAGATCGGCATCGGCGAACACGATATCCGGCGACTTGCCGCCCAGCTCCAACGACACCCGCTTCAGGTTGCCCGCCGAAGCCTGGACGATCTTCTGGCCCGTGAGGTGAGAGCCCGTGAAAGCCACCTTGTCGACGTCGGGATGCGAGGAGAGTGCAGCACCGGCCGTGTCGCCATAGCCCGGCACCACATTGACCACGCCCGGCGGCACCCCGGCTTCCAGACAGAGTTCGCCCAGCCTCAGCGAGGTCAATGGCGCCTCCTCGGCCGGCTTCAGGACCACGGTGCAGCCCGTGGCGAGGGCCGGCCCGATCTTCCAGATGGTCGCGGTCAGCGGGCCATTCCAGGGAATGATGGCGCCGACCACGCCGACCGGCTCCTTCAAGGTGTAGGAGAAGATCTCGCCTCCCAGCGAGTTCTCGATCGTTTCACCGTGCAGGGATGTCGCCATGCCGGCGTAGTAGCGCAGCATGCCGACGGCCCGCTGCCGATTGTTGCGCGTCCGGCTGATGGGCGCTCCCATGTCGAACGTATCGAGGGCCGCCAGCTCCTCGATGTGCCGCTCCACGAGGTCGGCCAGCTTGAGCAACAACAGCTGCCGCTCCGCTGGCTTCCACTTGCTCCAGGGTCCGGTGAAGGCCTTGCGTGCGGCCGCCACGGCGCGATCGATATCCTCGCGATCGCCCTCCGCCACCTGCGCCAGCAGTTCGCCGGTCGCGGGATTGCGGCTTTCGAAGGTCTTGCCCGACGCGGCCGGCACCCAGCGGCCATCGATCAGCATCAGCTTGATCTTGCCATCGATGTAGGCAGGACGCTGCGCTACGCCTTTCTCTACGACTGTCATCCTCATTCTCCTCTCAGAGCATCGCAGCGACGGCTTTCACTTCGGTGTAGAGCTCGATCGCCTCGTAACCCATTTCGCGGCCCCAGCCGGACTGCTTGTAACCACCGAACGGCAGGGCCACGTCGTTGAAGTTGTGAACGTTGATCCAGACCGAGCCGGCCTTGAGCCGACGCGCGAGCTTGTGTGCAACGCCGATGTCGCGGGTCCAGATGCTCGCCGCCAAGCCATACTCGGTGGCATTGCCTTGGCGTGCGATCCGTTCGAGATCGTCGTCGTTGAACGGCATGGCGCAGACCACCGGCCCGAAGATCTCCTCGCGCACGACCTTCATGGCCGGCGTGGTCTTGGTCAGGACAGTCGGCTCGATGAAGTAGCCTTCGTTGCCGTGTCGCCGTCCACCGGTGATGGCCTCGGCGCCCTCGTCCTTGCCCGCGGTGAGGTAACCGGTCACGCGCTGGAACTGCTCCTCCGACACCAGCGGCCCGACGCGCGTGGTCGGATCGAGGCCCGGTCCGATCTTGAGCTTCTGCGCCTCGTCGGACAGCCCCGCCATCATCTTGTCGAACAGGCGCTCGTGCACGAAAAGGCGCGACCCCGCCGTGCAGCACTGCCCCATGTTGAAGAAGATGCCGGTGGCAGCGCCCGGGATGGCGACCGACAGGTCGGCATCGGGGAAGACGAAGGACGGCGACTTGCCGCCGAGCTCCAGGCTCACTTTCTTGAGGTTGCCTGCCGCCGCCTGGACGATCAGCTTGCCGACTTCGGTCGAGCCGGTGAACGCCACCTTGTCGACGTCGGGATGAGCCGCCAGCGCCGCCCCGGGGGCACCATCGCCCGTCACGATGTTCACGACGCCCGGCGGAAAGCCCGCCTCCATGATCAGTTCACCGAGGCGAAGTGCAGACAGCGGCGTCTGCTCGGCCGGCTTCAGCACGATCGTGCAGCCTGCCGCCAGGGCCGGGGCGATCTTCCACACCGCCATCATCAAGGGAAAATTCCAGGGAATGATCTGACCGACCACGCCCACCGGCTCACGCGTCGAATAAGCATGCCATTCGCCGGGAGCCGACAGCGGAATGCTCTGGCCGGTGATCTTGGTGGCCCAGCCGGCCATGTAGCGCAGCAATTCACAGGAGAACGGCAGGTCCACCATCTTGGCGTCGCTGATCGGTTTGCCGTTGTCGATGCTCTCGATCTCGGCCAGTTCGGTGGCGTGCTTCTCGAGGAGATCCGCCAGGCGCCAGACGATCTTGCCCCGCTCGGTCGGCTTGACCTTGCCCCAGGGCCCATCTTCGAACGCCTTGCGCGCCGCCTTCACCGCAAGATCGATATCGGCGGCACCGCCTTCGGCGACAGCGGCGATCTGGCCACCTGTGGCCGGGTCGAACACGGCAAAGGTCTTGCCGCTCTGCGGCGCGACCCATTTGCCGTCGATCAAGAGCTTGTGCGGCTTGGAGATGAAGGCGGAAGCGGCGGCGCCCAGGCGCCCGACATTGACCGAAACGTCCATGATTTCCTCCTGATTCGAGCAACTTGTCTTCGTTATATTTAATAAAATATAACGAGGCAGCTGACGTGCGTCACGAGCCAACTGGCGGGCCGCCCCGGCGGCCCGACCGCTGTCCACTTCGGCCATCTGGCCTCGCTCGCTGGCCTGTCGCATAATCGCGACATGGGACGCACGCCGACCAAGCCAGCCACCAAACCTGTCGACAAGACATCCCTGCACCTGCGCGTCGATTTCGGGGGCGAGCGGTCGATCGGGCCGGGCAAGATTCGCCTCCTCGAGCTGATCAACGAAACCGGCTCGATCTCTGCGGCCGGACGATCGCTGGCCATGTCCTACCGGCAGGCTTGGCTCCTCATCGACGAACTCAACAAGATGTTCCGCGAGCCGGTCGTGGTCGCCCAGACCGGCGGCGGCGGCGGCGGCGGCGCCGTTGTCACGGAGACCGGCAACGATATCGTCCGCCTCTATCGGGAGATGGAGCGCCGCGCCTACGGCGTCTCGACCCCGGAAATGCGCTCCCTTGCCCGCCTGCTGACGCCGCCCGCGGAAAAACTCCACTGACGTCGGGTCCGGCCGCCTTCCTCAGGCGCTTGCGTCGCCTTCCGTTATATCTTACTGAACATAGCGAGTTTCACCGATTGCAGGTGTCGTACCATGGAAATCGTCGGCAAGGCCCTGACCACCTGCCAGATCGACCCCACCGGCGACTCGTTCCGCATCATCATGGAAGATGCCGAGGGCCGTCCCGCGTCGGTCGTGTTGCCGACGGAATGCCTTCGTTCCCTTCTGATGACCCTGCCGAACGTGATCGAGCAGGCCCTGAAGGCACGATATCGCGACGATACCTTGAAGGTCGTCTATCCGATGGGGGGCTACACCCTGCACGCCGCGGCGGGCAGCGACAGCCGGATCCTGACGATGACGACGCCGGACGGTTTCAAGGTCTCCTTCGCCCTGTCGCCCGAGGATGCCGGCGGACTGGCCATGTCCCTGGTCGATGTCGATGTCGACCAGCCTCGCGCCGCCTTCAATTAGGCGTTCTTGCATGGATGGCAGCGAGCAGCGGATCGATCTCGGCGACGCCGTCGAGGTCAGCGGAGAACTGCTGCCGCAGGCCAATGCCGTGCAGCTTTCGGTCGTACGGCGGAATGGCGAACGGACGACCCTCACCATCCCGGCGGCCGATCTGCAGCGTCTGGTCCCGCTCCTGCTCCTGCTGGGACGCGCCCTGCCTCAGGGTGGGTCCGATGCAAGCACCCAACTTTCGCTGGTGCCGACGGACTCTCTCAGCGTCGGCGAACTGCCGGGCGGCGAGACCTTGCTCGCCGTTGCCGTAGGCCCGGCAACGGTCGGTTTCTCCATGCCGGCCGCTGCCGCCGAGAAGCTGGGGCGGTCCCTGCTCCTGGCCGGCAGCGAACCGTCGACCGTCACTTCAGTACAGTGAAGCCCTGCTTGTCGAAGAACGGCTTGGCGGCCGGCGACTTGAGATAGTCAACAAAGGCCTGCGCGTCCGGGTTGGTCGACGTGGCAAGCAGCGCCATCGGATAGACGATCGGCGGATGGCTGCCGTCCGGGAAGGCGCCAACGATGCGGACATTGGGATCGGACGCCGCGTCGGTCTTGTAGACGATGCCGAGGGGCGCCTCGCCGCGAGACACCAGCGTCAGCGCCATGCGCACATTCTCCGCCTGCGCCACCCGGTCGGCCACCGACGGCCACACGCCGAGCGATTCGAGGGCGGCTTTACCGTATTTGCCGGCCGGAACGGCGTCCACATTGCCCATGGCGAGGCGGCCGTCATTGCCCAACGCCGCCCGCAGGTTGAAGCCCTTCTCGACCTTGAGGTCGAGCTTGGAGTCCTTGGCGGCGATCAGCACGATCTGGTTGCCGAGGAAGTCGACGCGGCTCGGTGCCTTGATCAGCTTGCGCTCGGCGACGTAGTCCATCCAGGGGATGTCCGCGGAGATGAAGATGTCAGCGGGAATTCCGCTCTCGATCTGCTTGGCCAGCACCGAACTGGAGGCATAGGAGATCTTGGTCAACTTGCCGGTCTGCTTGTTCCAGGCAGCCGAGGCATCGTCGAGCGCGTTTTTCAGGCTGGCAGCCGCCAGAATGACGACGTCCTTGCTCTGGGCGTCGGCTGGACGCGTGCCGCTTAGCGCCATCACCAGTGCAGCCGCGGCCAGTGCCGCCCCGAAAACCCGACGAGATGCCCGCATGAAAACCTCCCACGTTCGCCTGGTCGATATATCAATTTGAACATATCGATAGCCAGAGGAATCGCAGTTATTCTGCATTTTCCCTGCGCCGATTTCCGATGCGTTATCCCTCAATGGATATGCAACGATGGCCGCCCTATACTCCCGGCCGTCAATCCAATGGAGGATTCATGCGGATCAGCGCCAGAAACCGGTTGAAAGGCAAGATCGTCGAAGTGAAGAAGGGCCAGACGACCGCCCATGTCCGGATCGACGTGAACGGCATCGTCGTGACCGCCGCCATCACCAACGATGCCGTCGACGAGCTTGCCCTCAAGGTCGGGCAGGATGCCTATGCGGTGATCAAGGCCTCCGACGTCATGGTCGGCCTGGACTGACCGCCCTCGATGGTCCGGCTGAACGAGATCCGCCAGGGAGAACGCGCGGCCGATCTGCCGGACCGCGACGACGCATCGCTGCTCTTCATCGGGCGGATCCGGACCCCCTGGACCTCCCGCCTGGAGACGCCGCGGCAGGGCCGCCTCGACGGGCCGACCTGCCGTCTCGAACTGGAGGCTCCGTGGGACGAAGGCCTGCTGGGCATTGCCGAGTTCGAGCGGCTGGAGGTTCTCTACTGGCTGCATGAGTCGCGCCGCGACTTGGTGCATCAGAGCCCGCGCAACGACGGGCAGGCGCGCGGTGTCTTCTCCTTGCGCACACCGGTCCGCCCCAATCCGATCGGAACCTCGATCGTCCGGCTCGTGAAGATCGAGGGATCGGTGCTGTTCGTCCGCGGCATGGACTGCCTCGACGGTACTCCCCTGCTCGACGTGAAACCCGATCGAACCCTGTTCGAGCCGCTGGCGCCCGCCCAGGCAGGTGACTTCCAGGTCGGAGATCAGTGAAGCGCCGCGCTGCCCTTGCACTGCTCGGCGCCGGCCTGGTCGCCCGTCCGGCGCTTTCACAAGACCGGACCCTCGTCGACTCGGCGGGGCGAAAGATCGTCCTGCGGGCATCGATCCAGCGCCTGTTCGTCGCCGGTCCGCCGGCCTCGGTGCTGGCCTATGTGCTCGACCGCGACGCCATGGTGGGCTGGGTCCGCACACCGTCGCCCGCCGAAAAGGCATTTCTCACCGGCCCGGCGCGCGACCTGCCGGAAACCGGCCGGCTGACCGGCCGCGGCGATACCGTCAGCCTGGAGCGCCTGATCGCTGCCAAGCCCGACCTGGTCCTCGACTTCGGGTCGGTGGCGCCGACCTACGTTTCTCTGGCCGATCGGGTGCAAAGCCAGACCGGCATTCCCTATGTCCTGATCGATGGTCGGTTCGCCTCGACGGCGACGTCGTTGAAGCTGGCAGGCGATGTGCTGGGCCGCGCCGAACGCGCTGCGGACCTTGCCGCCTATGCCGAGGCGAGCTTCGCCATGGTCGACGGCGTGCTGGCGCGTGTCCCGGCAGACAGACGCCCCCGCGCCTACCTGGCGCGCGGACCGGAGGGGCTGGAAACCGGCAGCCGCGGCTCGATCAACACGGAGATCATCGAGCGCGTCGGGGCGGTCAACGTGGCCGAAGGTGTCGCAGGCAGCGGCAACATGGCCAATGTCTCCCTGGAGCAGATCATCGCCTGGCAGCCAGACGTCATCGTCACCCTCGACCGGGCCTTCTTCACCACCGTGAAAAGCAAGCCCGGCTGGTCTCAGGTCCGCGCCATTGCCGACAACCGCGTCTATCTCGCGCCCAGCCTACCCTGGGGCTGGATCGACGCACCGCCGTCGCTCAACCGGCTGATCGGCTTGCGCTGGCTGCTGTCCGTTTTCTATCCGGCCGAGGCCCGCATCGACCTGCGCAGCGAGACCCGCGAGTTCTACCGGTTGTTCTACGGTGTCGACCCGACCGACGATCAGCTGGCGCAATTGCTGGGCGGCGCGGCAAACTGACGGCGCCATGCGCGCCATCACCACCAATGGTCTTCTCGCCTTGGGCCTGCTGGCCGCCATGTTGCTCGGCTGCATGCTCGGCCCCTATCCGATTCCGGCGGACGAGGTCCTTCGTGCGCTCCTCGCTCGGCTGCAAGGCGAGGGCTATTCCCCGCAAATCGACACTGTCCTTTTCCAGATCCGCTGGCCTCGTGTTCTGTCGGCGGCCCTGGTCGGGGCCGCGCTGGCGGCAGCCGGCGCCAGTTTCCAGACATTGTTCCGCAATCCGCTGGTGTCGCCCGACATACTGGGCGTCTCTGCGGGGGCCGGGTTCGGCGCCGTCCTCGGCATCCTGCTTGCTCTGCCTGTTATCGCCATACAGGGCTTAGGCTTCGCGACGGGTCTCGCCACCGTCGCCATCGTCTACGCATTGGCGCGGGCACTGCGCAGCCAGAACGAGATCCTGGTCCTGGTGCTGGCCGGCATCGTCGTCGGTGCGCTCGCCGGCGCCGGAATTTCGCTGGTGAAGATTCTGGCCGATCCCTACAACCAGCTTCCTGCAATCACCTTCTGGCTGCTGGGAAGCCTGTCGGGCATCAAGGCCAGCGATGTCTGGAATATCGCCCCTGCCGTGGTCGTCGGACTCCTGCCTCTGATTTTGTTGCGCTGGCCGATCGGCGTCCTGTCGCTCGGCGACGACGAGGCCCGTTCGCTGGGCGTCAATGTCGCCTTCGTGCGCGGCGTCGTCATTGCGGCGGCAACCCTCGTCACGGCCGCTGCGGTTTCGGCCTCGGGCGTGATCGGCTGGGTGGGCCTCATGATCCCCCACATGGCACGCCCCTTGGTGGGGCCACGCTTCGATCGCCTGTTACCGGCTTCGATCCTGATGGGTGCGGCATTCCTGGTGCTGGTCGATACGCTGGCTCGCACGGCTGCGCGCATCGAGATCCCACTCGGCCTGCTGACCGCGCTGATCGGTGCGCCGATCTTCGTTTGGCTGCTGGCGCGTGGCCGACGGGTATGGAGCTAGTAGGGATGCTCGAAACCCGTCATCTGGCCATTGGCTACAGCGGCAAGCCTGTCGCAAGCGGGATAGACCTCGCCGTTGGCCGCGGCGAAGTGCTCTGCCTGCTGGGCCCCAACGGCGCCGGCAAGACGACGCTCTTCAAGACGCTGCTTGGTCTCATTCCGGTACTGGACGGCAGCGTGACGATCGACGGCAAGCCCGTAGCCGGGCTTTCGCGGCGATCGCTCGCCCGCGCCATCGGCTACGTCCCCCAGGCGCAGACGATGGAGTTCGCCTACACGGTTTTCGACCTGGTGCTGATGGGGCGCACCGCCCATCTTGGCCCATTCGCCGCCCCGCGCGCGGCGGATCGCGAGCGGGCGTCGACGGCGCTCGCCGATCTCGGCATCCTCGACCTCGCCGACCGTGAAGCCAATCGCCTGTCCGGTGGGCAGCGCCAGCTCTGTCTTGTCGCTCGGGCGCTGGCGCAGGATACCCCGCTGCTGGTGATGGACGAGCCGACCGCGAGCCTCGATCTCGGCAATCGCTTTCTGGTGCTCGACCAGGTCCGCGCCCTGCGCGATCGCGGCTTCGGCGTGATCTTCTCGACCCACGATCCCGATCAGGCCCGCGATCTTGCGACCCGGGTCGCCGTGATTTCCAACGGTGGCCTTGCCGCTTACGGCGCGCCCGACGAAACCCTGACCGCATCGGTGCTGAGCACGGTCTATGGCGTGCCCATCGCGATCGAACGCACCGACAGCGGCCGGTCTGTCGTCACCTTCGCGCGAAGTTAAGCGGCCGCCAATGTCTTCGCCAGAGCGATGCACTGGCGGCGGATGTCGGGTACGGCCGTCGTCTCCCAGAGCACGCCGCGGATGACCGGCCCGATGGCGAAAAGGCGAGCCGATGCCGCGCCGGCGCGGTCGATCACCCGGTAGTCATCGTCGACGTCGAGCCCGAGACAAAGCGGCCCTGGACGCACATGCCCGCCGGCAAAGAGCGACACCAGAAGCGGGTCGTCGATGCGGTTGTAGTCGAGCGCCGGCCCCGAGCAATTGACGACCCACCCACCGTCGACGATTTCGCGTGCAGCGCTCCGCCGCCGGGCAATACTCACGCGAACGCCTCCGGCATGCGCGGTAATATCATGGACCCTTCCCGCGACGACCTCCAACCGGCCAGCGCGCTGCAGCTCGGTCAGTTGCTCGGCCACCTGCGGCGCCAGCCTGTGGCGATGGATGTCCCAGTAGGGCCTGACGTGGCGCATGAAACGACTACGTTCGGCGGTCGGCAGGCGCTTCCAGAGGGCCTGCGTATGCGGGCGAAGCGAATCGACGATCGTCCGCCAGTCGCCGCCGCGGCTCTGCTCCTCGTCCGCGGCTGCGCGCAACACCCGGACCAGATTGGCCATGTCATTCGGCAGATGCTCGAGCGTGAACGGTGCTCGAGCCGGTTGCGCCTTCTGGTGCGCCGACGGCAGCAAGCCTCGTCGCGACACGGCGACCACACGGCCCTGGTGACCTTTGGCGACAAGTTCGAGCACGACGTCGACCATGGTGAGGCTTGTGCCGATCAACACGACGGTGTCGTCGGGCTCCACCTCGGACAGCCTGCTCGAATGCCAGGGATCGGCGACATAGTGGTCGATGCAGTGTTCGTCGATATGGTCGTCGACGGGCGATACCGGCGGGAAGTTGCCCATACAAAGCACGGCCTGGTCGACTTCCAGACTGCGCCCATCCGAAAGAGCGAGTGTAACGCCCGCGTCACCGAGCCCCAGGCCGCGGACATCGGCAGACACCGTCGAAACGTCGGGCGAGCGGCCGAGGATCTCCCGCAAATAGGCGCCATAAAGGCCTCGCGGCAGGAAGGCACTCTCCTCGACCTGCCTACCCTTCTCTTGCAACCATCCGAGGAAGTGCGCCGGCTCCTCGGCATGGGCGCTCATGCTTGCAGCCGGTACGTTCAGCAGGTGACCGTCGATCACGGTCGCATAAGCGACGCCTGTGCCGAAGGCCTTGTTGCGGTCGAGCAAATAAATATCGATCGGACGCGGCGACTGCCGGGAAAGCCCGGCGGCCAGCATCGTTCCCGAGAAACCTGCTCCGACGATTCCAATGCGTTTGCGACGAGCGATCAGCGGCGGGCTCCTTGGACCGTCGATGTATCCCGGACGACATATCGCCAGAGAAACCGCCAATACGCAAACGCCGACCGTCAGCGCCGACGGGCGCCTCCGCGAGCTGGAACATTACGTTTCCGTTGCCGTGGCGACTTCGCTCCACTTTCGGAAGCCGCCTGTTCTCGATCGAAGCCAGGCTCTTCGCCGGCACGGGCGCCATACACGCCGTGAGAGCGTTGCTCGTCACGGCGTCGGTCATCTCCTTGATCGGTTCCGCTGTAGCGCCCGTAGGCGTTTCCGGACGGCTGCTGCGTCTTCGCCCTGCGCGGCATCTGGTCCTCCATTGCTCTCATCTGCAATGGAGGAAATGGCTGGCCAGAAGCTTGGTTCCCGCCTCAGGTCAGGCGGCGTAACGGCTTTCCGTCAGTGCCGGCCACATGGCATCGCCGCCCGCCTTGGCAAAGGCATGGCCGATCTTTTCGCCCCAGAAGGCCTCACTGCCGAAGTCGCGACGCCAAACCCAGAGACGGCGGGTGTAGTGGTGCAGGATGTGCTCGTGGGTGAAGCCCATCGCCCCCATCGACTGATGCGAGATGGCCGCGACCCGATGGGCAAAATCGGAGCACTGGGTCTTGGCCGCAGCGATCGAGAAGCTTCCGCCATTCTCGAGGCCGCCCTCGTCGGCATCGCGCGACGCCGTTTCGGCGGAAGCGATCATCGCCGCGACGCAACTCGCCAGTTCCGCCAGCATGTGCTGGATGGCCTGGAAGTTCGAGATCGGGCGACCGAACTGGACCCTTTGCTTGCAATATTCGACGGCCGTCACCAGCACCTTGTCGGCCGCACCCGCCATCTGCATGGTGCGCATCAGTGCCGCAAGCTCGAGCGCCCGATCGGCGCTTACGGCTGACGGCGTTGCGAACTCGACGGGCGTGCCGTCGAAGATCACCGTGCCATGGGGCTCACCGGCGTGGCTTGGGTCCTCCTCGACCGACGCTTCATCCCGCGCGACCACCACCAAGGTGGACTTTCCGGAAGCGGTCACTACGGCGACGAAACGATCGGCGACACTCGCGAATGGCACACGTGAAACCCTGCCCGTCAGGCGATTGCCCTGCAGGGACAGGCTGTCACCGCCCAGCGCGAGCGTCGAGGGACCGGACGCAGGCTTGCCGCCGGATGCGGCGATCAGCAGATTCGCGAGGGCCGTTTCGGCGAGCGGCGTCGGCACGGCGTGCTCGCCAGCCACCCGCAGGAGCGCCATCAGATCGGCCAAGGTCCCGCCGACGCCCTCCTGTGCTTCGGGCACGGCGATCAGCGGCAGGCCCATCTCCTCGATCGCCTTCCAGAGATCGGCCGGCCATACGCCCTTCTCCACGCCGTTGACGACTTCCTTGCCGCTGCGCTCGGTGAAAAAGCGGCCTGCGGTTTCCAGCAGCATGTCGCGGGTTTCGCGGTCCATCGTCGTTCTCCTCAACGCAGTCCGAGGCCGCGGGCAACGATGCCGCGCAGGACCTGAGTGGTACCGCCCTGGATGGTGTAGCTGGGGGCCATCATGGTGGCGTACTGGGCGATATCGAGGAAGTCAGCGAGATCGTCCTCCGTCGTGGCATCGGATTCGGCCAACGTCCGCGCGATCTCCGGCAAATCCTGCTCGTAGATCGTTCCGAGGTCCTTCACCAGGGACGCCTCGATCGCCGGCGACTTGCCGCCCTGCATCATCCCGGCCACGGCGGTCGACATCTGCCGCAAGGTCCACAGGCGCGCGATCAACCGGCCGACGATGGCGCTGGTCCGCTTGGCCGGCTGGCGGCCAAGAACGCGGATCAGCTCGCGCAGGACATAGACGTTCTGCATGAAGCGCTCAGGGCCCGAACGCTCGAAAGCGAGTTCGCTGGTCACCTGGAGCCAGCCGTCCCCCTCGTTGCCGATCAGGCAATCCTCGGGAACGAAAGCGTCCGAGAAGGTCACTTCGTTCCAGTCGTGGCGGCCGGCAAGATTGATGATCGGGCGGATCGTCACGCCTGGCGTCTTGAGATCGACCAGAAGCTGGCTGAGCCCCTTATGGCGATCGCCATGCTGTCCCGACGTACGCACCAGGGTGATGCAGTAATGGTTGCGATGCGCGCCCGACGTCCACACCTTGGTCCCGTTGACGCGGAAGCCACCCGGCACCGGCTCGGCGCGGGTCCGCACCGAAGCGAGGTCGGAACCGGAGTCCGGCTCGCTCATGCCGATGCTGAAATAGCATTCGCCGCGGGTGATGCGCGGCAGGATCGCCTGTCGCTGCGCTTCGCTGCCAAACTTCAACAGCAACGGCCCCGACTGCCGATCGGCCACCCAGTGTGACCCCGCCGGCGCACTGTTGCCGAGCAGTTCCTCGGTCACGACGTAGCGGTCGAGGAACGTGCGCTCGCCGCCACCGTACTTCTTCGGCCAGGTGATGCCGAGCCAGCCTTTGGCGCCCAGCGCCCGGCTGAATTCCGGCGAAGGTGTATTCCAGCTCGCAAAACGGTCTTCCGTTTTGAGGCCAGGCAGGATGCCCTTGAGGAAGGCGCGGACTTCGCCTCGCAGTGCCTCGGCCTCGTCAGGCAGATGGAATGGCGGAAATTCGAGCTTGGGGATCGACATTGTCATCTCGGCGGTTGGATCGCTCTTCTCTGTCGGCTAATCCTGTGCGGCGCAACCCGGGAGTTTCGAGGGTCGAATGCCTCGCCGTCCACCTCGCCTGCCGCCGTTCCTGGCGGAATTCGACGATGACGAACGCGACGCCGTCCTGGCGGCCAACCGGGCCTTCTATCGTGCCTTCAATGATCGCGACGCCCAGGCCATGGACCAAATCTGGGCGCCGACAGGATCGGTGATCTGCCTTCATCCCGGACAGGCCGCCCTGCATGTCCGCGCAGAGATCATGGCGAGCTGGCGCGCCATCATGAAGCACCCGGAAGCGCCACGCGTCCGCTGCGCCGAGGAATGGGTGGTCGGCCGCCCGGGCCTCGCCCTTGTGATCTGCCGCGAAATCCTGCCCAACGGCCAACTCATGGCGAGCAACCTCTATGCGCGCAGCAACGATGGCTGGCACATGGTGAGCCATCATTCCGCGCCCGTTCCGCCGGTGGCCACCGAACGAGCTGCCGCCGCCAACGCGCCTGCCACTGCCCGGGACAAGCGCAAGCTGCACTGAAAGCGAATCAGAAGGCGAGTGGCGCGTCCGCCCGCAGATGCTGTCGCAGGCGTGCATAGGGAATTTCGACGGTATACGGGCCAGCCGCGTAGGGGCCGACTTCATAGGCGTTGAAGTAGAGCTCGAGCTTGCCGGCCTGCCAGCAGTAGTGGCCGTTCTCGCGGAGCAATTTGGTGAGGCTCGCGGGCTTCAAAGCGTCGTCAAAGCCGGGGTTCTCGACGAACTGCTTCTTGAGATCGGCCGCCGTCAGGTTCACGAGTTCCCTCAGCCAATGTTCGTCGGCGAAGAGATGCTCGGGCGTGAGTGCCTTGCCGGTGCGCAGATCGACCAGCCTGCAGGTAACGGCTCCGTAGCCGTGGGCGCCGCCGGTGTAGCTCCAGAAATTCGAGGCAACGGTGACGGCGTCTGGTCCGGGTCGATAGAGCGTGTAACTCCCCATGCCGGACCATTCCTGCTTGCGGTCGAGGCCCGCATCCGTCGTCGGTGTCGCTTCCCCAGCCGCCTTGGCCGCCGTCTCGGCATAGGACCGGTTGATCGCGCGGAAGTCCGCCGTGGTACCGACAAAGCGCGGATAGAGGATGTCGATCGAATAGCTGACCTTGCCGAGCGTGCCCTTCTTCTCGATCGTCTGCGCCTCGACAAAGGGATAGGGACCGCTGCCGGAGGCCTTGAGGTCGGCAATCCGCTCCTCGTATCGCTTCTTGAGACAATACGATGCCGCATCCGGTTCGCTGGCGCCGCAACTGCGGTTGCGGCTCACGATCCAGCTCAATTGGTTCTTTTCCAGATTCTCCTTGGCCGCCCCGTTCAGCCGACCGAGCAACGCCGCATAGAGGCTCGCCATCTCGCGATCGACCTTGGCAAGCTCCGGCGTCTTGCAAATCGTACGCTCGATGGCGTTGGAGGCCTTGGCACAGTCGAAACTCGGTCCGCTCTGTGCCTGGGCACCGGCGGCCGCGGCCAGGGCACAGGCGAGAGAAATGGCAAAAAGGAGCTTCATCACACTCTCCTCCCCAAGGGGAACCGCTGCCGACGAACGAGCGGCCTTTTACTTCACGCGCGGCGCCACGCCTTGAGCCGGCGTACCGCGTCCTCCATCTCGGCCATCGAGCCGGCGAAAGAGATGCGCAGTGTCCCCGCTCCCCGGGCCCGGTCGAAATCGACACCGGGCGTCGTGGCCACGCCCGCCTCGCGCAGCATGCGGCGGCAAAACTCGCGGCTGTCGTTGGTCAAGTGGGAGACGTCGGCGTAGAGGTAGAAGGCGCCCTGCGCCGGCGTCAGCCGATCGAGCCCGGCCGACGGCAGACCGGCCATCAGAAGATCGCGGTTGGCACGGTAACGGCGGACATGACCGTCGAGCTCATCGCGGCATTCGAAGGAAGCGAGCGCAGCATACTGGCTGAGCGTCGGCACCGAGATGAAGAAATTCTGGGTGAGCCGCTCGATCGGGCGGACCAGATCGGGCGGCACGACCAGCCAGCCGACACGCCAGCCGGTCATGGAAAAGTACTTGGAGAAGCTGTTGACGACGATCGCATTGTCAGTGACTTCGACGGCCGATGCCGTTTCTCCCTCGTAGACGATGCCGTGATAGATCTCGTCCGAAATCAATCGCACGCCGCGACGATTGCACCAATCAGCCAGGCTCCTGAGCTCGTCGCGACTGACCATGGTACCGGTCGGGTTGGACGGACTGGCGACGATCAACCCGTCGATCCGCCCTGCCTTTTCCAGCGCCTCGACCGTCGGCTGATAGCGGTCGGCCGCCGACGTCGGCAGGTCGACAGCCTCGAGATTCAACGCCGCCAGGATGTTGCGATAGGCAGGATAGCCTGGCGCCGCGAGCGCCACGCGGTCCCCGACATCGAAGCTCGCCAGGAAGGCCAGCGGAAAGCCGCCCGACGAGCCGGTCGTGACGACCACGCGGTCGGGCGAAACTTCGGTACCGTAGGTTTCGCGATAGTGCTGCGCAATGCGCTCGCGCAGCGCCGGCACGCCGAGCGCCGCCGCGTAGCCGATGCGATCGGTGTCGAGTGCCGCGTGCGCCGCCGCCAGAGCGCCCTTGGGTGCCGGTGTGCTGGGCTGGCCGACTTCGAGATGAATAACCGTGTCGCCCGCGGCCTCCTTCTCGGCCGCCGCCGCCATCACGTCCATGACAATGAAAGGATCGACGCCGCTCGCACGGCGCGACAGCTTGCCCGACATGAAAATCCCCGCCTACTGCGCGAATGAGGCGAGACCGGCACCGGCCGGGTCGGCAGCAGCCCGGCACTTGTCCGCACTGGCACGCAGCCCGGAGGGACAGGCGATCGCATTCACGAAGCCGCCGCGTCCGCCTTGCTGCACCAGGACCGATGCCAGGGGTCTGTCGTCGTCGATGGTGCCGCGCGCGACGAAGCCAAGCGCCTGGGCGGCCGTGGCAGCCCCACCGCCGGCACCGGCGAAGGTGAACTCGCCGTTGCCTGGATTGGCGATGATCAGCGGACTGACCGAAGCAGCGTCGGCGGTCGGCGCCCCCAGCAGGATACCGGTATTGGGGACCATGACCCGGGAGCCAAGAAGCTGGCCCATCGAAAGCGCACAGGCCACCGCCCCGCCTTTGGAGTCGACGGCCGCCAGGCCCGCGAAGCCACCCGAGTCGACCGGCACGCCACCGGCCGGGGCACTGCCCCGCCAGCCGGCAAGCGCTGCTGCACCGGCCATCGGCGAGGGTGCCACATAGACGCGGCTACGATAGTGCGTCTCCATCATCGGCGCACTGGCCTGCGGTACGGCGTTGCGCAGAACATCGACCGGCATGCTGCCGCCTGCCGACGAAATCTGTTCGGAGATCGTTCGCGCGAGCTGGCCCTGGAAGAATTCGCCGCCGCCACGTTGCCTGATCGCGCCGAGCGTCGCGGCAAGCTCCGACTGGACCAGCGTGCTCCCCTCGCGGGCATTGCCCAGGATGCGACGGGCGTCACCGTCCGCCAGCATGCCGGCGCCGGCCTGCATGTCGCGCGAGAGTGCTCGCGACACCGGAACACCGAAGCGCGCCAGCCGTTCGGCCGGCGCAACCACCTGCTCCCAACGCGACGCGCCGTGCCGGACGTGCATCAAGGTGATGGCTCGAACCCCGTTGGGTACGGAGAAAGATGAGCCCTTGATCGGTCCCGGCGCGGCGATCGGCGCGAAAACAAATGCCTCTGCCTGCTTGGTCTTGTCGTCGTGGACGATGCAGGCGCCGGAAGCGCCGAGGCTGGCGGCCGAAGGCAAGGTTACGGACAGTGCAAAATACATTGCCGCGGCGGCGTCCGTGGCATTGCCGCCATTGGCGAGGATGTCGCGGCCGATTTCGGTCGCACGGCTTTCGTCGGACGTCGCTGCAGCGAAGCTCGACGTCGCCGTTACACGCGACAGTGGCGCCCGATTGGGCGGCATTCCGGCGGGATTCGCTGCATTTGCCGCCCGATCCATCTCGCGGCTCGTCTCATTTGTGCCACAAGCCGACAGCAAGAAGGCGGCAGCCGTTGCCGCCGCGACGCTGTATAATTGACGCGACCGCTGACCGTTTCTAGCCTTCCGCAGACCCGTGCCGCCCGTGTTCAGACGCATCATTACCCTCATCTGTCTCGCGCTTGTGACGCTTGCGCCTTTTCGTGCCGCGACGGCACAGCAAGGTCAACGCCTCAATCTCATCCGTGACGCCGAGATCGAGTCCACGATTCGCACGTTCACGATACCGATCTGGCGAGCAGCCGGCCTCGACCCCAATGGCGTCGAGATCATGCTCGTCCAGGACAATTCGCTCAACGCCTTCGTTGCCGGCGGCCAGCGCATCTTCATCAATACCGGCCTGATCATGCGAACGGAACGGCCGAACCAGCTGATCGGTGTCATGGCGCATGAAAGCGGCCATATCGCCGGCGGTCATCTGGCGCGCATGCAGGAGGAGTTGCGCAGCCTGTCGACCCTGCAGATCCTGGAGACCATCCTGGCCGGCGGTGCCATGGCGGGCGGTGCCCTGGGCGGTGGTAGCGGCGGCGTCGGAGGTCCGGCTGGATCCGGCGGCATGGGCGGCCGGACCGGTGCGCCGGGGTCGCTGATGTCGTTTCTCAAATACACGCAGACCCAGGAGAGCGCCGCCGACCAGGCCGCCATCAGCTACCTGCAGCGGACCGGCCAATCGCCCTCCGGCACCGTCGAGTTCCTGCGGATTCTGCAGCGTGAAGAAAAGCTCGCCATCAACCGGCGTGACCCCTACCTCTCGACCCACCCGCTGACGCCCGAGCGCATCGCCGCCTTCGAGGAAGCCGCCCGGAATTCGCCGTACCTCAAGACGCCCGACACGCCACAGGCGCTGATGCTGCATCAGCGGATGGTGGCGAAGCTCTACGGCTTCGTCGCGCCTGATGTGGCGCTCTCGCGCTATGCCGAGGGCGATCGCAGCGTACCGGCGCGCTACGCCCGGGCCATCGCGCTCTATCGCAAGGGCGCCCTGGGATCGGCACTGCTGACCATCGACGGGCTCCTGAAGGAGTACCCGAACGACGGCTACTTCCACGAAGTCAAAGGGCAGATGCTCTACGAGAACGGCCGTGCCGGGGAATCGATCGCCTCGTACAAGCGTGCGGTACAGCTCCTGCCGTCGGCCGATATCATCAAGGTCGACTATGCCCGCGCTCTGCTCGACACCAACAATCCGGACAACGACCGCGAAGCGGTGCGCAATCTGGAGCTCGCCCGGCTTCAGGAATCGGGCAGCTTCGAATTGTGGCGCCTTACGGCCTCCGCCTATTCCAAGCTCAACAATCCGGGCATGACGTCGCTCGCTCGCGCCGAGATGGCGGCCCTACGCGGCCAGCGTGCCGAAGCGCAGAGCCACGCCGAGGCGGCCGCTCGGCAGCTTCAGGCCGGGACACCCGCCTGGCAGCGTGCACAGGATCTCAAGGCATACATCAACAGTCGGCCGCGCCGATAGCGCCGCCCCGGGAGACAAAGAAATGCGTTCGTTCCTCCTCGCCCTCTCTCTCGGCCTGATCGCCGTCGGCGCATTGGTCGCTGGCCGCACCATCGCGCCCGGCCGCGAGGTCTCGCCTGCCGGCAGTGCCGCCAACATGTCGACGGTTCCTGCCGACCTTGGGCAAAACATCCGAAACTACCTGCTGGCCAATCCTGAAGTCCTGGTCGAAGCCATGCAGGAACTCGAGCGGCGGCAGGACAACCAGCGCGACGCCGTGGCTCAGCAGGGGATCACCCAGCATGACGCGACGTTGTTCGGCGATGGCGATAGCCCGATCGGCGGCAATCCGGGTGGCGATGTCGTGATGGTCGAGTTCAACGACTATCAATGCCCCTACTGCAAACGTGCCCACCAGGCCGTGAAGTCGGTCACCGCGGCCGATGGCAAGGTCAAGATCATCTACAAGGACCTGCCGATCCTGGGTGAAGCGTCGCGTATCGCCGCACTGGCCGCCCTCGCCTCCGTCAAGCAGGGCAAGCACACGCAGCTGCACAACGCGCTCATGGAATACAACGGCAAGCTCGATCGCGACCGCATCATGGAGATCGCGGCGTCGACCGGCCTCGACGTCGCCCAGCTCCAGAAGGACATGGAAGATCCCAAGCTGAAGGAGATCATCGACCGCAACATCGCGCTGGCCAATGCACTGGGCGTCCGCGGCACACCGGCCTTCGTCGTCGGCAAGCAGTTCGTGCCCGGTGCCATCGACGCGGCCACGCTCAAGCAGCTCATCGCCGACGCCCGCAAGAGCAAGAGCTAGTGCTTTAGCGCGACAGCGTCGCCGTCAGCCCGAGCGCGTTGACGAGGTCGGCACCAGGCCGTCCAAGATATTCGAGCTTGTCCAGGCCAAGGGCAGGCTGAGGCGCAGCGTCGAGCGTCAAGGTACCTCCCTGCTCGACGAAGCGCGCGACGGTGTCGAGCAGCTTGGTCATGTCCTGGGTAATCAGCACGTCATGTGGCTGATGGCGCCGGATCTCCCCGGCCAGGTCGGCCCTTTCCTCGGCCGGCGACTTGCCGCCGAGCTTCGATTTGGCCTGCAGGCTGCGGAGCAGCAGGCCCTTGTCGCCGACGACGAGCCTGGCCGCTGCAAGAGCTGCCTTGGAGCCGAGCAAAGCGTCGATATCGCCGAAATCGATCGCGTCCCAGAACTCCTCGTCCGTGTCCACGAACGTGGCAGTGAAGGACAGGTCGGCAAGATCCGGTGCCTTCAGCCGGCAATCCTCCACCCTCACCTCGTGGCGACCACGATCATCGACACCACTGCAGTCGAAATCGACACGCACCGCCTCGAGATTCATGGCTTGCAGGACAGCGCGTGTCGCCATGGCTTCGATGCTGCGCGTCGAAGGCGCCAGCACGAAACCCTCGACGCGCAACCTTGAGCGGCTGATGTCCCTGCTTTCCGACACGGTCTCCGTGGAAATCTTGTCGAGCGACAGGCCGTACTGAGTCGTGAGACTTCCGCCAAAGCCCGAAACCTGTCCGGAAGCGACCGGAATGCGACCCACTGGAGCGCCGGGCTCCCAGTCGGCCGACGAAGTGAGATCGAGAGCACGCCGCAAATCGATCCCCGAGCCCCTGAGATCGCTCACCGTCAATTCCGGCCCCTGCTGCCGCCGACCGCCGGCCTTGATGTCTTCGGCTTCGAGCTTGCCGATCAGCCCCTGCGCATAGTCGGAAATAACCACCTTTCGGACCGACAGCAGCGTTTCCTCGAGGGTCGTGCGTATGAATTCGGTCTGCTCAACCCGCTTGGCAGACAGTGCGCGCAGCAACCGGGCCGTCAGCACTTCACCAGGAAACGACCCCTCATAGGTTGGATCGTAGCGCGGCAGGTCGATCTCCTCGGCGGTGACCTCCTTGATCGTCCAGGAGCCGTCTTCGTCCGGGTCGGAAACACTCACGTCCTCGAGATGGATGCGCGTGGCCTTGAGGGGCATTCCCCATCCAATCCCCGTGAACGGCAGACGCCCCTGCCTCAATTCGTCGAACGGCCACGCCAGCCCCTCGACCTTCCACGAACCAACCTTCACGTCGCCATTGGCGCTCGTCACCTTGTCGAGGGCGACGCTGCGCTCGAATAGGCTGACGGCGACCCTTTCGGCGCCGATACCGCCCTGCGCCAGCGAATCCTTGATCTGACGGGCAAAGTACTTCTCGGCGAAAGGCATGCCGGCCAGCCCAACGACCAGCAGAACCGCAAGGAAAGCTGCAACGACGACAACGGCTTTTTTCACGGTTCGGCATCCGGCTGCTTGGACGGTTGGGCGGCATCGAAGGCCGGATGTTTCATGCAGCCATCGTAGATTCGCTGAATGGTCGGGTAGCGCGCCATATCGACCTTGAAGCGGGCGGCGTTGAAGACCTGCGGCACCAGACACATGTCGGCCATGCTCGGCACGTTGCCATGGCTGAAGGCCCCGGTTCCCCGGTCCTTGGTCAGCATGGCTTCATAGGATTCGAAACCGGTTTCGATCCAATGGCGCGACCAGGCGAAGGCACTCTCTTCGGTCTGGCCGAACTTCGTGCGCAGGTACCCCATGACCCGGAGATTCTGGATGGGATGGACGTCAGCGCTAACGATCAATGACAGGGCCCGCACCCTCGCCCGCCCCACGGCATCGCGCGGCAGGATCGCAGGCTCGGGATGAGTCTCCTCGAGGTACTCCAGGATGGCCAACGATTGCGTGAGCACCGTACCGTCGTCGAGCACCAATGCCGGCACGAGTTTCTGCGGGTTCAAGGCAGCATAGTCGGGCGACGACTGCTCTCCTTTGCGCAGATGCCGCGACGCATGTTCGACCTCGATGCCTTTGAGGTTGAGCGCAATGCGAACGCGAAACGCCGCCGACGACCGGAAATAGCCGATAAGCTTCATGACTGCCTCCAGCAGTCACTCTAGCACGGCCCTGCCGGCCGACAGCCAGTACGCAACTTTCCGATTGGAAAAGAGCCGCCCTAGGCCTTCAGGACACCGCGGCGAATCTGATCGAGCTCGATCGATTCGAAAAGGGCGCGGAAGTTGCCTTCGCCGAAACCTTCGTTGCCGCGGCGCTGGATGATCTCGAAGAAGATCGGCCCGATGACGGTCTGGGTGAAGATCTGCAGCAGAAGTCCGCCGCCTTCGGTCGGGGCACCATCGATCAGGATGCGATTGCATGCCAGGCGGTCGAGGTCCTCGCCGTGGCCAGGCAGTCGCTTGTCGATCTGCTCGTAGTAGGTGTCCGGCACGGTCTGGAATGGCACCCCCTTCGTCCGCAGCGTCTCGACAGCCTCGTAAATTTCGTGGGTGCCGAGCGCGATGTGCTGGATGCCTTCGCCGTGATAGGCCGAGAGATATTCCTGGATCTGCGACTTGTCGTCGGTGCTCTCGTTGATCGGGATGCGGATCTTGCCGCAGGGGCTGGTCATTGCCTTGGACTTCAGTCCGGTCAGCTTGCCTTCGATATCGAAGTAACGGATCTCGCGGAAATTGAAGAGCCGTTGGTAGAAATCGGCCCACTCGTCCATTCGTCCGCGATGGACGTTGTGCGTCAGGTGATCGATGTAGGAGAGACCAACGCCCTTGGGGTTTCGGTCGACGCCAGGGAGATACTCGAAATCGACGTCGTAGATCGAGCCGCGTTCACCGTAGCGGTCCACGAGGTAGAGCAGCGAATCGCCGATGCCCTTGATGGCGGGGATATTGAGCTCCATCGGCCCGACCTTGCCCTCGACCCCCCAGGCGCCGAGCGACAGTGCCCGCTTGTAGGCGAAGGCGGCATTCTTCACGCGCAGCGCGATGGCGCAGACGCTGGGCCCATGCACCCGCGCAAAGCCCTGGGCAAAGCTCTCCTTCTCCGCGTTGACGATGAAATTCACGTCACCCTGGCGGTACAGCGAGACGTCCTTCGAGCGGTGGCGCGCCACGCGTGTGAAGCCCATGCTTTCGAACAGGGCGCCCAGCGCCGCAGGATCGGGTGCGGTGTACTCAACGAACTCGAAGCCGTCCGTCCCCATCGGATTGACTTCATCGATCTCCAGGACGTTGCGATCGTCGATGCTCGCCATGATGACCTCCCGAGATTGACCGGTGTCGCGAATTAGTTTCAAATGTAACTATTATGCAGAACGCTTTGCAAGCCCTCGATCTGGAGAAATTTCTCCCCTACCGCCTGTCCGTCCTGGCCCAGCTTGTGAGTGAATCCCTGCACGACCTTTACGCCGGGCCGTTCGGGTTGACCGTCACGCAGTGGCGGGTGATGGCCGCTCTCGGCCGCTTCGCCCCTCTCACTGCTTCTGAGGTGGGCCAGCGGATCGTCATGGACAAGGTGGCTGTCAGCCGGGCCGTCTCGGGGCTCATGAAGCGCGGGCTGGTGGAGCGCGCCGCTGATCCTTCCGACCGCCGCCGGGCTTCCCTGCGGCTAAGCGGCAAGGGCTTGACCATGCATGATCGGATCGTCCCGATCGCCCTGAAGTACCAGGCTGACCTCTACGAAGCCCTGGCCCCGGCGGAACGGGAGACCCTCAACGGCTTGTGTGACCGGCTGTTCGCCCACGCCAAACTGTTGAGAAAGACGGCCTGAGGCCGCCTTGTCGGCCCTATCGCCCATGCTATAACGCCGCCTCTTCTATCTGGGAGGCAGGTTTGGCCGCTAAGGCCGCCCGGCGCCCGCCGGCCGCCAAGCCGGTGCTGGTGCTCAACGGGCCCAATCTCAACATGCTGGGCAAGCGGCAGCCGGAAATCTACGGCCGCGAGACGCTGGCCGACGTGGAAACGGCGTGCCGGGCCGAGGCGGAGCGGCTTGGCCTCGAGGTGGAATTTGCGCAGAGCAACCATGAAGGCGTGCTGGTCGATCTCATTCAGGCCGCGCGCGAAAAGAATGGCGGCATCGTCATCAATGCCGGCGCCTACACCCACACCTCGGTCGCCCTGCTCGACGCGCTGAACGCCGCCGAACTGCCGGCCGTCGAGGTCCATCTGTCCAACATCTACAAGCGTGAGAGCTTCCGCCACCGTTCCTACATCAGCCCGGCTGCAGTCGGCGTGATCGCGGGACTGGGCACTCAGGGGTATCTTCTCGCCCTCCAGGCGCTGGCGCGTCTGCTGTCACGCTGACCAACATCGGGAGCGCTTCTCCATGGCAAAATTCGAGATGGATACCGAGTTCGTCCGCAAGCTGGCGGAGATCCTGGAGGAGACCCATCTCGGCGAGATCGAGCTGGCCGACGGCGAGCGCCGGATCCGCGTTGCGCGGCCGACCGTGACCGTCGCCGCGGCTGCCGCTCCTGTCTCGATGGCAGCGCCCCTGCCCACGCCCGCGGCCTCCCCGGCCGGGCCGGCTGCCGGCGGCGATCTCGCCAAGCATCCCGGCGCCGTGAAATCGCCGATGGTCGGGACCGCCTACCTGGCGCCGGAACCCGGCAAGCCGAACTTCATCGCCGTCGGCGACAAAGTGGCCGTCGGTCAGACTCTCCTGATCATCGAAGCCATGAAGACCTTCAATCCGATCAAGGCGCCCAAGGCCGGCACCGTCACGCAGATCCTGGTCGAGAACGCCCAGCCGGTGGAGTTCGGCGAACCGCTGGCGATCGTCGAGTAAGGACGCCCCGGCGGATGTTCGACAAGGTTCTGATCGCCAATCGCGGCGAGATCGCGCTCCGCATCCATCGCGCCTGCCGCGAGATGGGGATCCAGACGGTCGCCGTGCATTCGACGGCCGACAGCGACGCCATGCACGTCCGCCTGGCCGACGAGTCCGTCTGCATCGGCCCACCGCCTGCCCGGGAAAGCTATCTGAATATCCCGCAGATCCTGTCTGCCGCGACCATCGCCGGGGTCGATGCCATTCATCCGGGCTACGGCTTCCTGTCGGAGAATGCCCGCTTTGCCGAGGCTGTCGAGGCGCACGGCTTCACCTTCATCGGCCCGACGCCCGAACACATCAGCATGATGGGCGACAAGATCGTGGCCAAGCAGACGGCCAAGGATCTCGGCCTGCCGCTGGTGCCGGGCTCGCCCGGCCCGGTCGAGACGATCGAAGAGGTCGTGGAACTCGGCGAAAAGATCGGTTGGCCGGTCCTAATCAAGGCGGTGGCGGGCGGCGGCGGTCGCGGCATGAAGGTGGTCGATGGCCCCGAAGCCGCCGCGGAAGCTTTCTCGCTGGCGCGCGCCGAAGCCAAGGCAGCCTTCAACAATGATGCCGTCTACGTCGAGAAGTATCTCGGCCGTCCGCGTCACATCGAGATCCAGGTGCTGGGCGACGGCCTCGGCGCCGGCGTGCATCTCGGCGAGCGCGATTGCTCGCTGCAGCGCCGCCATCAGAAAGTCCTCGAAGAAGCCCCCTCCCCGGCGCTCAACGCCGAGCAGCGCAACCGGATCGGCGAGCTCGCCGCCGCCGCCGTGCGCAAGCTCAAGTATCGCGGCGCCGGGACGATGGAGTTTCTCTTCCAGGACGGCGAATTCTACTTCATCGAGATGAACACCCGACTGCAGGTCGAACATCCGATCACCGAGGCGGTGACCGGCATCGACCTGGTGCGCGAGCAGATTCGCATCGCCGCCGGCGCACCGCTCGGCATGACCCAGAAGGACATCGTCTTTCAGGGCCACGCCATCGAGTGCCGGATCAATGCCGAGCATCCCGAGACCTTCATTCCCTGTCCCGGCAGGATCGTCGACTACCACCCTCCCGGCGGGCTCGGCGTGCGCGTCGATTCCGGCCTCTATACCGGCTACGTCATGCCGCCTTACTACGATTCGATGGTGGCGAAGTTGATCGTCAACGGGGCCTCACGCAACGAATGCCTGATGCGCCTGCGTCGGTCGCTCGAGGAGTTCGTGATCGGCGGCATCGACACCACGATCCCGCTGCATCGCCGTATCATCAGCGAGCAGGCCTTCATCGACGGCGACTACGACATCCACTGGCTGGAGAAGCTGGTCGGCCTGAAGAAATAGGCGCCGGCATGCTGGAGATCACCCCCGACCTCCTGCTCCAGGCCTACCGTATCGGCGTCTTCCCCATGGGCGAGCGCCGGGACGATCCCAAGCTGTACTGGCTCGACCCGCGGCTGCGCGCTGTGCTGCCGCTCGACGGCTTCCATCTGCCCCATCGCCTCGCGCGCACTGTCCGTGCCGGCCGCTTCGAGGTCAGCGCAGACACCGCCTTCGCCGAGACGGTGCGGGCCTGTGCCGAGCCTCGCCCTGGCCATCCCGAGAGCTGGATCAACGAGCCGATCGTCGAACTCTATACCCAGCTTCATCAGCGCGGATACGCCCATAGCGTCGAGTGCCGGGCCGACGGCAAGCTGGTCGGGGGTCTCTACGGCGTCTCGGTGGGAGCGGCATTCTTCGGCGAAAGCATGTTCTCCCGCGAGCGCGACGCCTCGAAGGTGGCTCTCGTTCACCTCGTGGCGCGCTTGATCTCGGGCGGTTTCCGGTTGCTCGACTGCCAGTTCATGACGGAGCATTTGCGCAGCTTCGGCGCCGTCGAGATCCTGCGCGACGAATTCAAGGCACGGCTCGCCGAGGCGATCGACCAGACGGCGACCTTTCAGCGCGAGCTGGGAGACGTCGATCCCTGTGCCATCGTGCAGGAAAGGACGCGGACGTCGTAGACGCCGTGGTCGAGCGCCGAAAGCGACGGCGTCGACGCGAACATCCAACCGGCGAACAGCTTCTCCTCCGCCTGCCCCGGCTTGTGGTCGGTGATTGCCAGATAGGCAACGGACTCAGGAGGGGCTTCCGGCACGTTGACGAGGCAATCCTCGACCTTGATTTCCAGCGTACCGAAGCGCGTCGCCTTGCCGACCGGCGCATAGAAGCGCTGTGTCCGTGCCGTCACCTTGTCGAGGCCCTGCAGCTCGGCCGAGGGGGTGCCCGGCCCTTCCGGGATCGGCCGCAGATTGGCATTCCCGGGACGTGGAGGCTGCGCTGACGCCGGAATCTGGCTCTGCTGCGCCAGGGACGCCGAAGCGATCGCCACGAAGGCGGCCGCCACAGCGGTGGCAGCCATGAAACCCCGCCCGCTCACGCTTTGGCGCGCGGCGGCACGAGGCTGTCGATCAACTCGTGGAGTGCCTGTTTGATCTGACTGGCGTCGCATCCCATCAAGACTCCGTCCTCCAGCGCGTCGGCGCAGAGGGTTTCGATCTCCTGGATGTTCTGGTTGAGGACTTTGATCTTTTCGAGGCACGAGACCGGCTTGCCGTCCGGCTGCCGCCATACCGGCGGCACTTTGGGGGCAGATGCAGCCATCATTCGCTCCCTCTACTTGCTCCCGGTGCTTCCGAACATGAACTTGGCAATCAGCTCGGTGAGCGGGATCGAATCCTGGGTATGAGCGATCTCGCCGCCCGCCTTAATCATATTCCTGTCGCTGCCGGGTTCGAGCACGACGACCATGCCGCCCAGCAGCGATTCACTCAAGATCTTGGCATTGGTGTCGGCCGGCAGCTCGATGCCGGAGGACACCGCGAGTCGGACCACGGCCTGATAGGTCTTGGGATCGAGATGGAAGCCGGTGACGGTACCGACCTTGACTCCGCTCAAGGTCACGTCGGTCCCGCGCTTCAAGCCGTCGATGCGGCCGAAGCGCGCCGTGATCTCGTAGCCGTCCGGCCCGGTGCGATCGGATTTGGCAAACGCGTAGAAAACGAAAACGCCGGCCACCACCAGGACCAGCGCCCCCACGATCGTCTCGACTATGTTGCGCCCCACCCCGCGTCTCCTTCGCTGCAGTCTATGTCAGCCCGGGCGCCATGCCTCGTAGGACGGTTTTGGCTTCTCTCCGGTGGAGAGCGTGTGACCGGGCGGGCGGTAGGCGTGATCGGTCCCGGTGAGATTCGGCTGATGATCCTTCTGCCACGGCTGGCGCGGCAGGCCGCCGGCCGGCGGAATGGTGTCGACCGTATGGTGCAGCCAGCCATGCCAGTCGGCAGGAACGCGCGACGCTTCGGCGACGCCGTTGTAGATCACCCAGCGCTTGCGTCGCATGCCCGCGATGATGCGCTTGTCCTGGTAGTAGCGATTGCCCTCGCCGTCCGTTCCGACGAGTTCGCCGCGCATCTTGGTGAAGAGCCAGGTGCCGATCGTCATGTATCAACCACGTTGTCGTATGTGACCGCGCCGCTTGTACGCGGGCGATTGATCGTGCGCAACGCGACGTCAACGGCACGTGATTCACATCGTTCGTCGTCATGCGAATCACGCGATTCGATCAACTGTTGCGCGCTTGCATCATCTAGTACCATCAACATGGTGGTCTACAAAATATAGTTGCGCACACAAGATTTTGTAATTTACTATCAGGACGTGCCCATATGTGCGTGTTCGAAAGTGATCGAACACTCCCCGCAAGAGACACGGAAATGACGGGAACGGGCACGGGGGATCGTCGATGCGCTTTGAGCGTCGGTATACGCAAGCAGGAAAATCGCCATTCGAAGGGGTGGCGTTTCGTGCTGCCGATTCCGAAATCCGTAACCCCGACGGATCGCTCGTCTTCCAGTTGAAGGGTGTGGACGTCCCCGCCGAGTGGTCGCAGGTCGCCGCCGACGTTCTTGCCCAGAAGTACTTCCGTCGTGCCGGTGTGCCCGCGCGCACGATGCACGTCACCGAATTGGACGTGCCCGACTGGCTGTGGCGTTCGGTGCCCGACGAAGCCGCCCTCGCCCAATTGCCGGCGGCCGAGCGCTACGGCAGCGAAATGAGCGCGCGGCAGGTTTTCCATCGCATGGCCGGTGCCTGGACCTATTGGGGGTGGAAGGGCGGCTACTTCGACAGCGAAGCCGATGCGCGTTCGTTCTACGACGAGCATTGCTACATGCTGGCGGCGCAATTCTGCGCGCCCAATTCGCCGCAGTGGTTCAATACCGGACTGCATTGGGCTTACGGCATCGATGGCCCCGGCCAAGGTCACTGGTACGTCGACCATCGCGACGGCGTGGCCCGTCGCTCCGACTCCGCCTATGAGCGGCCGCAGCCGCATGCCTGCTTTATCCAGAGCGTCTCCGACGACTTGGTGAGCGACGGCGGGATCATGGACCTCTGGGTTCGTGAAGCACGCCTCTTCAAGTACGGCTCCGGCACCGGCTCCAACTTCTCCAAGGTGCGCGCGAACGGCGAACGGCTGTCGGGTGGCGGCAAGTCTTCCGGCTTGATGTCCTTCCTCAAGATCGGCGATCGCGCAGCCGGCGCCATCAAGTCCGGCGGCACCACGCGGCGCGCCGCCAAGATGGTGACGGTCGATATCGACCATCCCGATATCGAGGAATTCATCGCCTGGAAAATGCTCGAGGAGCAGAAGGTGGCCGCTCTGGTCGCCGGCTCCCGGCTGGCCAATCGGCATCTCAATGCGGTCATGAAGGCCTGCCTCGACACCGGCATTGCCGGTGATGGTGCTTTCGACCCGAGGCAGAATGCCAGGCTGCGGCGCGAGATCGTCGCGGCCCGTCAGGCCGAGCTGCCGGAGAACTACATCCAGCGTGTCATCCAGTTCGCACGCCAAGGCTACCGCCATATCGACTTCCCGACCTTCGACGTCGACTGGGAATCGGAGGCCTACACCTCTGTCTCGGGGCAGAACGCCAACAACTCGGTCCGGGTCACCGACGCTTTCCTTCAGGCCGTCGAAGCCGATCGGCAATGGGCTCTGACCGAACGCACGACCGGCAAGGTAGCCCGCACTGTCGGTGCCCGCGCCTTGTGGGACCAGATCGCCGAAGCAGCCTGGCACTCCGCCGACCCCGGTCTGCAGTACGACACTACGATCAACGACTGGCACACCTGCCCCGAGTCGGGCCGCATCAATGCGTCGAATCCCTGCTCCGAGTACATGTTCCTCGACGATACGGCGTGCAACCTCGCCTCGCTGAACCTGATGCGGTTCCGCCGGCAGGATGGCTCGATCGATGTCGGCTCTCTGGAGCATGCCAGCCGCCTGTGGACGGTCGTGCTCGAGATTTCGGTGATGATGGCGCAGTACCCGTCGCGCCGGATCGCCGAACTCTCCTTCGAATACCGGACCCTGGGTCTGGGCTATGCCAATCTAGGCGCCGTTCTGATGGCATCGGGCCTGGGTTACGACAGCGCCAAGGGCCGTGCCATCGCCGCGGCGCTGACGGCCATAATGACGGGGACGGCTTACGCCACCTCGGCCGAGATGGCGGCCCTGATGGGCCCCTTCCCCGGCTTCGACGCCAATCGCGAGGCGATGCTGCGCGTCATCCGCAATCATCGCCGGGCGGCCGATGGCGCCCGCGGCGGTTACGAGAGCCTTTCAACCCTGCCCATCGCCCTGGACGCCGCCAACTGCCCCGACGAGCGCCTGGTCGCTGCCGCCCGCCATGCCTGGGATCGCGCCCTGGAACTCGGTGAACGGCACGGTTTCCGCAATGCCCAGGTCTCGGTGATCGCTCCGACCGGCACGATCGGCCTGGTGATGGACTGCGACACGACCGGCATCGAGCCGGATTTCTCGCTGGTGAAATTCAAGAAGCTGGCAGGCGGCGGCTATTTCAAGATCATCAATCAGACGGTGCCGCTGGCCTTGCGTACCCTGGGCTACAGCGACGCAGCCATCGACCGGATCGTCGCCCATGCCGTCGGTCATGGGTCACTGGCGACGGCACCGGGCATCAATCACGCGACCTTGGCGGCCCGCGGATTCGACGCAGCGGCGTTGCAGCGGGTCGACCAGGCCGTCGCCACTGCCTTCGACATCCGCTTCGCCTTCAACCGCTACACGCTGGGTGACGCCTTCTGCCGCGACGTCCTCGGCCTCGACGACGCAGCACTGGGCGATGCGAGCCTCGACATCCTCGCAAGCCTCGGCTTCTCCAAGAGCGACATCGCTGCCGCCAACATCCACGCATGTGGAACGATGAGCATCGAAGGTGCTCGCGATCTTCGTCGAGAGCATCTCGCGGTGTTCGATTGTGCGAATCCCTGTGGACGAGATGGCAAGCGCTGCTTGTCTGCGGAGAGTCACATACGCATGATGGCTGCAGCCCAGCCGTTCGTATCGGGCGCCATCTCCAAGACCATCAACATGCCCAACGCAGCTACGGTCGAGGATTGCCGCAAGGCCTATGAGATGTCGTGGAAGCTTGGACTGAAAGCCAACGCTCTCTATCGCGATGGTTCCAAGCTCTCGCAGCCGTTGTCCGCCATGCTCCTCGGCGACGACCTTGCCGCCAACGACGATCTCGCCGACATGTCGCCGGTAGCGCGTGCGCCGGTCATCGCCGAACGGATCGTGGAACGCATCGTCGAGCGTGAAGTCCGCGCCGGCCGCGAGCGCCTGCCGCAGCGCCGCAAGGGCTACACCCAGAAAGCCATCGTCGGCGGACACAAGGTCTACCTGCGCACGGGCGAGTACGAGGACGGCCGGGTCGGCGAGATCTTCGTCGACATGCACAAGGAAGGCGCCGCCTTCCGCAGCCTGATGAACAACTTCGCCATCGCGATCTCGATCGGCCTGCAGTACGGCGTGCCGCTCGAGGAGTTCGTCGAGGCCTATACTTTCACGCGCTTCGAGCCTTCGGGACTGGTCGACGGCAACGACGCGATCAAGATGTCGACCTCGGTGCTCGACTACATCTTCCGCGAGCTCGCCATCTCCTATCTCGGACGCAACGACCTGTCGCATGTCGAGCAGGCCGACCTTCGGCCCGACGGCGTCGGTCGCGGCGAGGTGCAGGGCGAACTGCCCGCTCCCGGCACGGATGCCGCCGAAGCTGCGGCCGCCGCGGTGAGCCGCATCGCCAGCGTCGGTTACATGCGCAGCAACCTTTACGTATTGAATGGCCGGACGGCCGGCAATGTCGCGATCGCCAACGAAGCGATCGCGGCCGGCCCCCTGCCCAACGGACTGACGGACGGCCCAGCCGTCGCTACGGCGCACATCGCCAAGGCGGCCGTCGTCGGCGTCGCGCGCGGAGAAGCATCCTCCTCGCCCTCGGGTCTCGCCTTCGAGGCGAAGCTCAAAGGGTACGAAGGGGATGCCTGTCCGGAATGCGGCAACTTCACGATGGTCCGCAACGGGACGTGCCTCAAATGCACGACCTGCGGCGGGACCACCGGATGCAGTTGAGCATGCGTGGCGTAGCGTACCAGCGTACCCCGGGGGCCTCACGGTTGGGGACCTCATAGCTAACCATAGGAGACAGTTATGGCTGCTAAGAAGAAGGCTGCTAAGAAGAAGGCTGCTAAGAAGAAGAAGCAGTAAATAGGTAAGGGCGTAGGCCAAAGTTTACTTTGGCCCCTCTAACCAACGCCTTTCGGCTTCCGTGTGGGTGCCCCTCTCGGGCCCCACCGGAAGCCACCTTACAGAAGACGAGCAATAAGCCGATCCGACGCCTTGGTTCGCCGAGGCGGAAAGGCGAAACTAGATAAAGCGTCCGGCGACCCAGGTCTGCCGGACTTTTTTCTTGTGCACTGGATCGCAGTGCGAGGGAAAACGCCGTCTCTATTCGCCCTTGTCCTGGCATGATTCGCGCTATGCTGTAGCCATGCCGGACGACACCCCGACCATCGGCCTGCGTATCATCGAGTCCCTGGCCGCCGTCGACGCCGCGCAGTGGGACGCGTGCGCGCTGGCGCCGGGCTCCGCCGGGAACCCTTTCCTCAGCCACCGCTTCCTGAAAGCGCTGGAGGATTCCAAGTCGGTTGGCCGGCGTACCGGCTGGCAACCGCAATACCTTCTCGCTGAGTCTGCCGACGGCACGCTGCAGGGCGCGGCCCCTCTCTACGTGAAAGGGCATTCGCAGGGTGAGTATGTGTTCGACCATGGCTGGGCGCAGGCCTTGGAGCGCGCCGGCGGGCGCTACTACCCCAAGCTTCAGGTCGCCGTTCCCTTCACGCCGGTTCCCGGCCCGCGGCTGTTTGCCCGACCCGGGCCGCTCGCCGAGGCGGTGCGCGACGCCATGATCGACATGCTGGCCAAGATCGCCGGCGACAACAACATCAGCTCTGTCCATGCCACTTTCTGCACCGAAGCCGACTGGCGGCGCTTTGGTGCCCGCGGCTGGCTGCTGCGGCTCGGCCAGCAATATCACTGGCACAACAACGGCTACCGGACCTTCGACGATTTTCTGGCGGCGCTGGCGTCGCGCAAGCGCAAGGCGATCCGCAAGGAACGCGAGTCGGTGCGGCGCGATGGGCTGGTCGTGCGGGCCTTCTCCGGCGACGAGATCCGCCCCGAGCATTGGGACGCTTTCTTCGCCTTCTACATGGATACCGGCGGCCGCAAGTGGGGCTCGCCCTATCTCACGCGCGCCTTCTTCGACATTCTGGGCAGCACCATGGCTGAGCAGGTCGTTCTGGTCATGGCAGAATCGGACGGCCAGGCCGTGGGCGGTGCGCTCAACCTCAAGGGCGACGACACGCTCTACGGTCGCTACTGGGGTTGCCTGGAGAGCCACGCCTTCCTGCATTTCGAGGCCTGCTACTATCAGGCGATCGACTACGCGATCGCCCATGGCCTCGCCCGCGTGGAAGCCGGCGCCCAAGGGGATCACAAGATCCAGCGCGGCTATCTGCCGGTGCCGACCTTCTCCGCCCACTGGATCGTCGATCCGGGTTTCCGACGCGCCATCGACGACTACCTGAAGCGCGAGCGTCCCGCCGTCGAGCAAGAGATCGAGGGTCTGATGCAATACTCGCCGTTCCGGAAGGACGGCGAGTGACGCCCTCCGCCGACGGCTACTTGACCATCAATATCCCGAAAAAGAACACGACGAAGAAGACCAGCGGCTCGGTCAGCGACGACAGGCCGTAAGGCACCTGCCAGCCGGTCTTGTCGACGATCGTCAGCAATGCCCAAAACACCGCGGCGGCAATCGCCGCGGCGCGAAAGGCAATCCAAAGAGGCCGCAACATTACTCCGCGAGAACCGGCTCTTGGCTGGCCGGCGGCAGCGCACCACGCTCCGGCGGCAGGAAGGTGAAGGCGAGCTTGGCGGCATCACCCTCGCCTTCGACGTCGACCCGTACCGTACCGCCGTCGGAGAGCTTGCCGAACAGGACCTCCTCCGCCAGCGGCTTCTTCACGTACTCCTGGATGACGCGGGCGAGCGGCCGGGCACCGAACAGCTTGTCGTAGCCCTTCTCCGCCAGCCAGTTGCGCGCCTTGTCGTTCAGCTCGATGAACACCTTGCGGTCGGCAAGTTGGACTTCGAGCTCGGCGACGAACTTGTCCACCACCTTGCCCATCGACTCAGGACCGAGGCTGGCGAACTTGATGATCGCGTCGAGACGGTTGCGGAACTCCGGCGCGAACAGCCGGTTGATCGCCTCATCGTCCTCGTCGTGCCGCTGTTCACGGCCGAAGCCCAGCGCGGGCTTGGCGATGTCGGCGGCGCCGGCATTGGTCGTCATGCAGAGGATGACATTGCGGAAGTCGACCGTCCGGCCGTTATGGTCGGTCAGCTTGCCGTAATCCATCACCTGCAACAGGACGTTGAACACGTCCGGGTGCGCCTTCTCGATTTCGTCGAACAGCACGACGCAATGCGGATGCTGGTTCACCTTGTCGGTCAGCAGGCCGCCCTGGTCGAAGCCGACATAGCCCGGCGGCGCGCCGATCAGGCGCGAGACGCTGTGGCGTTCCATGTACTCCGACATGTCGAAGCGGACGACCTCGAGACCGAGCAGGCGCGCGAGCTGGCGTGTCACCTCGGTCTTGCCGACGCCGGTCGGGCCGGCCAGCAGGTAACTGCCGATCGGCTTCTCCGGCGCCCGCAATCCGGCACGCGCCAGCTTGATCGAGGCGGCCAGCTGGTCGATTGCGCGATCCTGACCGAACACCACGGTCTTCAGGTCGCGATCGATGTTGCGCAGCATCTCGGTGTCGTCCTTCGACACGCTCTTGGGCGGGATGCGCGCGATCTTGGCGACGATCTCCTCGATGTCCGGCACTTCGATCGTGGTTTTGCGCAGATCCGGGGTCCGCAGCATCTGCGCTGCACCCACCTCGTCGATCACGTCGATCGCCTTGTCCGGCAGCTTGCGATCGTGGATGTAGCGCGCCGAGAGCTCGACCGCGGCCTTGATGGCATCGTCGGTGTAGCTCACGTGATGGTGCTTCTCGTAGACCGGCTTCAGCCCCTTCATGATCTCGACCGCATCGCCGATCGTCGGCTCGGGGACATCGATCTTCTGGAAGCGCCGCACCAGTGCGCGATCCTTCTCGAAGTAGTTGCGGTATTCCTTGTAGGTGGTCGAGCCGATGCAGCGCAGCTCGCCCGACTGCAGCGAAGGTTTCAGGAGATTCGAGGCATCCATGGAACCGCCCGACGTCGCACCGGCGCCGATGATCGTATGGATCTCGTCGATGAACAGCACCGAGTTGGGCTTCTTCTTGAGCTCGGAAAGAACGGCCTTGAGGCGCTCCTCGAAGTCGCCACGGTAGCGGGTGCCGGCCAGCAGCGCGCCCATGTCGAGGGCATAAATCACCGCTTCCTTGAGGACTTCCGGAACTTCGCCGTCGACGATCTTGCGCGCCAGGCCCTCGGCGATGGCCGTCTTGCCGACGCCCGGCTCACCGACATAGAGCGGATTGTTCTTGGTCCGGCGGCAGAGCACCTGGATGGTGCGCTCGACTTCGTGCTCGCGCCCGATCAGCGGGTCCACTCGGCCGTCACGCGCTTTCTGGTTGAGGTCTACACAGTACGCCGCCAGAGCCTCGTTGCCCTGCTTGGCGTTCGACTCGGCGCCGGCTGCCTCTTCCTCGGCACCGGACACACGACGTGTCCGGGCGCGGCCCGGGACCTTGGCCTTGCCATGGCTGATGTAGTCGACTGCGTCGAGGCGCGTCATGCCCTGGTTCTCGAGGAACGACACGGCATGACTGTCACGCTCCGAGAACAGCGCCACAAGTACGTTGGCGCCGGTCACTTCCTTGCGGCCCGACGACTGGACGTGGACGGCGGCGCGCTGGACCACGCGCTGGAAGCCCGCTGTCGGCAGCGGCTCACTGGGCGTCTGTGTGATGATTCCCTTCAGTCGATTGTCGATGAAGGTTTCGAGATCGTGCCGCAGACGGTCGATATCGACGCCGCATGCCTTGAGGACAGGTGTGGCATCCTCGTCTTCCGTCATCGCCAGCAGCAGGTGCTCCAGCGTCGCGTATTCGTGACGACGTTCACCCGCCAAGCCGAAGGCGCGGTGCAGGGACTTCTCGAGGTTCTTGGACAGCATGGACATCGAACCACCTCGACAGAAAAACGAACTACTCTCTGGCCGCTACTCTTTCTCCAACGTGCACTGGAGAGGGTGCTGATTCTTGCGGGCGTAATCCACCGTCTGAGTCACCTTGGTCTCGGCGATCTCGTAGGTGTAGACGCCGCATACGCCCACCCCCTTCTGGTGAACGTGAAGCATGATCTGAGTGGCTTCATCCCGGTTCTTCTGAAAAATGTTCTGCAGGACATCGACGACGAACTCCATCGGTGTGTAGTCGTCATTCAACATCAAGACCTTGTACATCGACGGCTTCTTGGTGCGCGTACGCGTCAGGGTCAGGGCGCCGGTACGACCTTCGTCTCCGCCACCTTCCCTGTCTTCCCGGCGCGGCGGTTGTTGGGGCGGCCCCCCAGGTGATCCACCGGGCGGCTCGCTCGGGTCTCCCAGCCGCCATTCGCCGGCACTACGCACAAAGTCCATCGTTCCGATCAAACTCCAAATCGAAGCCACACAGTGAATTATATAGGTAGCGCCGTCGTTTCCGCTACCTCGGCCGCAATCCGTCCTTCCCCACCACCAGCATCCAGCGATCCGCACGAGCCCGGCTGATCGGCGCATTCATGTCGCGACGCAATTCGGCGGGTTCCAGTTTGCGGGGCGGATTGACCGGTATCGGCACGTTGTCCCACGAGAAAAGCCTCGCGGCGAATTTCACGTTGGCAAAACCGTCCGTCGGGTAATGGTAGGCCTGAAAACCCCAGACGCCGTTCCGGCAGGAGGCCACCGTCCACCAGAAGTCGTTATCCGGCAGCCGCAACCCGTCCGGCGGCGGACCAAAGCCGCGGCTCGCCTCGAGCAGCCCAACCAGTTCCCGGGTCTCGCCGGCATTCAGCAGCCGCTGCCCCCGCTTCATGCTCCAGGGCCCGAACACATCGGAGGGTTCGGAGATCAGCATGTTGGTGATGCCGGTGGTTACCGTCCCCTGCCCGGTCAGGACGCCGATATTCAGACCGGCTGTCCCGTCGGGCTGCAGGTAAATCTCGTAGGCCCGTACCTGTTCTTCCCACAGGGCGTTGTAGATCAGCCTCAGTCGATTGCGGCCGCCTGGAGTGCACTGCTCCTGAATATCCCTGGCCGCCACGTAGTCGAACCAGTTGAAGCTGCGGACAATGGGCTTGTCGACATTGCGGTCCGCCCGTTGCGCCCACGCCGACGGCGCTCCAACGAGGGTCAGGGCCGCCAACGCCAACAAAAAAGCCTTCATCGTCGCCTCCTGATGCGATTGGGTAGTTTCCGGGGCAACTTTGGCGCCACCGCGGCAGCGGCGGCGTTGCGTAGGCGCCCAATCTTTAGTAATCTTATAGAAATTGCCTATAAGCTATTGGCCGGGCACACAAATCCAATTTGAGCGTATGGCGTATTCGCGATGACCTTCCCCTTCAGGCAAATCGCGGTCAGCCTCTCCTGGCTAGCCGTGAGTGTGGTTTTTCTCGGCGCCTCGGTGGCGCCGTTGCCTGTTGAGGCCCAGACGACGTCGGTCAAACGGGCCGGCTCGCCGGTCAAGGTCAAGTCCCGCGCCAAGAGTCGCGCCGCGCCGGCTGTCTCCTCCTGGGTTCCCAATCCTGCTGTCAGCGGCCGCGATGCCTACCTCATCGTCGATGCGCAGAGCGGTCGCGAATTGATGGCCGATCGGGCCGACGAACTCCGTCATCCGGCGTCGCTGACCAAGCTGATGACCATCTACCTCACCTTCTCGGCGCTCGATTCGGGCCGCCTGTCCTTGGGTGATCAAATTCCCGTGTCGGTCAATGCGCTCAATGCGCCGCCGACCAAGATGGGCATGACACCGGGCGGCAAGATCAATGTGCGCGATGCCGTGATGGCACTGGTGACGCGGTCGGCCAACGACGCCGCCGTCCTCCTCGCCGAAGGCATGGCCGGCAGCGAAGAAGCCTTCGCCCAGGTCATGACCCAGAAAGCCCGCCAGCTCGGCATGACTTCTACGGTATTTCGCAATGCGTCGGGCTTGCCGAACCGTGAGCAGGTCACCACCGCTCGCGATCTCAGCCGCCTCGCCAACGCACTGCTGCGAGACTATCCGCATTACTATGGGATCTTCTCCGTCCAGAGCTATGCCTACCGCGGTCGATCACTGGAAAACCACAACCGCATGCTCGGCTACTACGACGGTGCCGACGGCCTGAAGACCGGCTACACGAACGCGTCGGGCTTCAATCTGGTCATGTCGGCCGTGCGTGACAATCGCCGCCTGATCGGCGTGGTGATGGGAGGCGACAGCGCCGGCCAGCGCGACCGGCAGATGGCAGCGCTCATGGATCGCGGCTTCAACATGGCTCAGTCGATGCAGCTTTCCGCGTGGACAGCTCAGCGCAAGCCGCCGACTGCGCGTTACTCGGCCGCCCAGTTCGACCCCGGCGCCAGCTTCGCCGAAGCCTACCGGCCGCCGGCGACAGTCGCCAAGGCCGACGCACCCACCACCCAGAAGCCGGCCGTGACGCCGAAGTATGCGGGCTTCGTTGCCCCCGCACCGGCGACGCCAACGACGGTGCCGGCCACTGCCGCCGTGCCGGTTCCCAACGACAATACGCCGAGCCTCGGCACCTGGGTGATCCAGGTCGGCTCGTTCAATGAGCCGCAAGCCGCGCAGATGGCGCTGCAGCGCGCCTCGTCCGCCCTGCCGGCAACGACATCGAAGTCCGCGTCCGTCACGGTCGACGAAGTGCAGATGGCCAACCGCACCTTCCACCGCGCCCGGCTGACCAACCTGTCACAAGAGCAGGCGGTCGATGGTTGCAAGCAGCTCGAGAAGAAGAAGATCTACTGCTCGGCGCTGCAGATCACGTCGTGGAACACGCCAAGCGCTCGTTGAGCGCCTTGCGGAGCCAACCGACGAACGGCCGCTTGTGACGACGCTGCCATAGCGCGAGGTCCCAAGCGTCCTCGCTGGGCTTCAGCCGCGCCTGGATCGGCTCGAACACCGACACGGTCGTCAGGATGCCGGCGACCTTCACGCGCAACGGCGCGATCCGGTAGCCAGGCCCTTCGTAACCGGCGAGCCGGGCGACGTCGCGACGGCTGAGGCCGCCGACGATCGCCCCCTCCACCTCCTCACAGGGATCCGGGATGACGACCGGATAGGTCGCGTCCTTGGCCCTGCGGCGGGCATGCCCCGGCAGGCTCGCCGCCTGATAGGCCTGCGGCGGCAAGCGACGTCCCAGGACGATCGCTGTGACGTCGCGATCGAGCAAGGTCCCGTAGAAGAAGAAGCGCATCAGTGATGCCCGGCACCGGCCTCCACGTCGTCGGGCAGCTCGACGCCGCTGGCCGCCAGGGCGCCCTTCAGCTCGGCCTTCAGCCGCTCGAGCCCGGCATCGTCTGCTGCCTCGCAGCGTGCCACGAGGACGGGCTGGGTGTTCGAGGCGCGCAGCAGCCACCATCCGTCCTTGGTGCTGACGCGCACACCGTCGATATCGGAGAATTTGGCCCCTTCCTTCTGCAGACGGGCCTTCACCTTCTCGACGACACCGAACTTCTGGTCGTCGGGGCAGTCGAAGCGCAGCTCCGGCGTATTGACCGGCTGCGGCAGGCCATCGCGCATCTCGGCCAGGCTCTCCTTGGCGTTGGCCACGACGTTGAGCAGGCGCAGCGCGCAATAGAGCGCATCGTCGAAGCCGTAGAAGGTATCGGCGAAGAACACATGGCCGCTCATCTCGCCAGCCAGCGGCGAGCCGATCTCCGCCATCTTGCTCTTGATCAGCGAATGGCCGGTCTTGAACATCATCGGCACGCCGCCGGCCTTGGCGATCTCGTCGAACAGGACCTGGCTCGCCTTCACGTCGGCGATGATCGTGGCCCCCGGCTTGCTCTTCAGCACGTCGCGCGCCCACAGAACCAGCAACTGGTCTCCCCACAGGATGCGGCCCTTGCCGTCGACCGCACCGATGCGATCGCCGTCGCCGTCGAAAGCGATGCCGAGGTCGCATCCCCGGGCTTTCACCTCGGCAATGAGCTGTTCGAGATTCTTCGGCACGGTCGGATCGGGATGGTGGGCCGGGAAGGTTCCATCGACCTTCTCGTTGAGCACAAAATGCTCGCCCTGCAGCTTGTCGACGACCGCACGGATCGAGACACCGACGGCGCCGTTGCCGATATCCCAGGCGACCTTGAGCTTGCGCCCGGGCTTCACGTCGCGCACCAGGCGGGCGGCATAGTCCGACAGGATGTCTTTCTTCTCGACCTTGCCCTGCCCGACCGCCCAGTCGCCCTTGCCGGCCATCGTCCCCAGCGTCTGGATATCGGCGCCGAAGAACGACTTCTTGCCCATCATCATCTTGAAGCCGTTGTAATCCGGCGGATTGTGCGAACCGGTGATCTGGATGCCGCCGTCGGCTTCCAGGTGATAAACGGCGTAGTAGAGCATCGGCGTCGCGGCGACCCCGATATTGACGACGTCGACACCCGAGGCCGTAAGGCCTTCGATGCAGGCCGCAGCCAGTTCCGGCGAGCTCAGGCGGCCGTCGTAGCCGAGTGCCACCCGCTTGCCGCCCTTGCGCTTGACGATCGTGCCGAAGGTTCGGCCGATCGCACGGGCATCAGCGGCGTGGACCGTCGTGCCGACAACTCCGCGGATATCGTATTCGCGCAGGATGCTGGGATCGAATTTGTGCGCGGTCTGGCTCATGAAAAGCACTCCGGATTGGCTCGTTGACAATCAGCTGCGGGGGCCAGGGCGGCCTACACCTTCGTAGGCGAAGCCCATGCCCCGCATCTCCTCGGGATCAAAAGCGTTGCGCAAATCGACAATACGCGGTTGGCGCATCAGTTCCTTCAGGCGGCGCGGATCCAGGCCGCGGAATTCATGCCATTCGGTGATCAGCACCAGGACATCAGCGTCGGCCACCGCGTCGTACGCCGTCTTGGCGAATTCGATGTTCGTGAGCAGGCGGCCGGCCTCGGCCATGCCCTCGGGGTCGAATGCCACGATCCTGGCGCCAGCCGCCTGCAGCGCCGGGACGATGTCGAGTGACGGCGCATCGCGCATGTCGTCGGTATTGGGCTTGAAAGTAAGGCCCAGAACGCCGATGCGCAGCCCCTTCACGGAGCCGCCGCAGAAGGCGATGACCTTGTCGGCCATCCGCTTCTTGCGCGCATCGTTCACGGCGATCACCTGCTCGACGATCGTCTGTGGTGCATCGACCTCGCGTGCGGTGTAGGCGAGCGCCAGCGTATCCTTGGGAAAGCACGACCCGCCGAAGCCCGGGCCGGGATGCAAGAACTTCCGGCCGATGCGCCCATCCAGGCCGATTCCCCGGGCAACATCGTGGACGTCCGCGCCGACCTTCTCGCAAAGATCGGCGATCTCGTTGATGAAGGTGATCTTGGTCGCCAGAAACGCGTTTCCGGCGTACTTCGTGACTTCGGCGGTTTCGATGTTGGTGAAGACCATCGGCGTCTGGATCAGGTTCAACGGCCGATAGATGGCGGCCATCACCTCGCGGGCTCGTGTGCTCTCGACGCCGATCACGACGCGGTCGGGCTTCATGAAATCCTCGATCGCCGCACCTTCGCGCAGGAACTCGGGATTGGAGGCCACGTCGAATTCGACTCCCGGCCGCGTCTCGCGAATGATACGCGCGACTTCACGACCGGTGCCGACCGGCACCGTCGATTTGGTGACGACGACCGTATACTTGTCGAGCGCGCCCGCGACCTCCGCCGCAGCGGCATAAACGTAACTCAGATCGGCATGGCCGTCGCCGCGCCGGGTCGGCGTTCCGACGGCGATGAAGACGGCATCGGCGTCGCCGACGGCATCCTGCAGACTGGTTCCAAAGGACAGCCGGCCGGCTCGCACATTGTCGGCCACCAGCTTGTCGAGACCAGGCTCATAGATCGGAATCTCGCCCTTGCGCAGCCGTTCGATCTTGGCCGCTTCCTTGTCCACACAGACGACGTCGTGGCCGAATTGAGCAAAACAGGCGCCTGACACCAGCCCGACATAACCCGACCCGATCATCGCAATGCGCATGGCGTCAGCCCTTCACCAGGCGTTCAATGAGGGCGCGACTCTCGGCCTTCGTATCTTCGCGGTCGAGGGAGATCGCCACATTGGCTTCGAGGAAGCCGAGACGGTTGCCGCAATCGTAGCGCCTGCCGGTGTAGCGCAGCGCATGAAACGGCGTGTCGCCGATCATCTTCGCCATGGCATCGGTAAGCTGGATCTCTCCGCCGGCGCCGGTCTCGTGCTTGTCGAGATGGTCGAACACTTCCGGCAGCAATACGTAGCGTCCGATCAAGGCCAGAGTTGACGGTGCGTCCTCAGGCTTCGGCTTCTCGACCATTCCGGTGATCTCGGCGAGCCCGCCCTTCTCGTCCTTCACCGCCGCGATGCCGTAGCTCTTGGTCTGTTCGCGCGGGACATCCATCACCGCGACGACACTGCCGCCGGTCTTGTCGTGCGCCATGGCGAGCTGACCGATGCAGCTCGGTGTATCGAGTGTCAGCTCATCGGGCAGCAGCACGGCAAAAGGTTCGCGACCAATCCAATGCCGGGCGCACCAGACCGCATGTCCGAGGCCGAGCGGCTTTTGCTGGCGTGTGAAGATGGCATTGCCGGGTTTGATGGTGGCAGCCTGCGTCTGCTTCAGCTCCGGCGCCTTCTTGCGCTGCTCGAGCGTCGCTTCCAGTTCGTAGGCATGGTCGAAATGGTCTTCGAGGGCGCCCTTGTTGCGGCCGGAAACGAAGACGAACTCGTCGATACCGGCCTGCAGACACTCCTCGACGGCGTACTGGATCAACGGCCGGTCGACCACGGTCAGCATTTCCTTCGGCATGGCCTTGGTGGCCGGCAGAAATCGGGTTCCCAGACCCGCGACGGGCAGAACGGCTTTACGGACACGCTGAACCATGCTTACCAACCTCGTTGAACGGGTGGATTATATTGGCAAATCAATGCTTTGATAGGGATTGCCGAGTGACAATCCGAGGGTCGGACCAAGGGCCGGGCTAGATGCCATGCCCGTGCAGGTCCCGCAAGCCGATCAACCGCCAAGGAGAACGTCCTTGGCACGGTTGATCCGGGCCGCAAGGTCGGCCGAGCCGCCGACATCGGGATGCATGCGCTGAATGAGGCGGCGATAGGCGGCGCGAATCTCGTCGGCCGTCGCTCCCTCCTTCAGCCCCAGGACCGCATGCGCTTCCTCGCGCGTCATATCGGTGCGCGGTCCGCGCGGCCCCTGCTGATGATACTGCTGTTGCTTGTTCCGCCAATCCGGACCGAGCCGCCGGTCGAGATAGGCCTCCATCACCCGCAACGAATCGGCGTCTGCCGCACATTCACTGCGCAGTTCCAGAAGATCGACATCCGACAGCGCGTCGAGCGTACGTCCGGCGAAGCGTCCGGCCAGGACCGTTCCGCCGACGTCGCCACTGCCGTGATCGATCCAGGCCTGCAGAAAGCTCGTGCGCACTTCCGTGCGCTGGCCGTGGCCCGGCGAACTGAAGCCACCGGATGGCCGGTGGCGCAAAGCCCGTGCGATCAAACCAGTGACCAGCAGACCGGCCAGCCCAAGCAATTCGGGCAACAAGCCCGGAAGGAAGCGAAGGCCAAAGATCAGGAACGCGCCAATGCCCAGCCCTCCCATCACGACCAGCGCGATGCGCAGGATCTTGGCCAAGGCCGAGGGCCTGGCCCGTAGTAACCAGGCGATCCCCAGCGCGAAGGCAACGAGTACGACCAGCGCCAGGAAAACGGCGGGCATGATGCCTTATCGCGCCGGCACCAGCACCGGCGGGATCGGCACCATGGGTGCAGGGCCTGGTGCCGGTGGTGTCTGCCCCTGAGCCTCTGCCCGTTCGCGCTGGATCTGCCGCCAGCGCTCGACATTGCGCTGATGCTCGTACAGCGTGAGCGCGAAGGCATGCCCTCCCTGCCCGTCCGCTACAAAATAGATCGCACGGTCCCGCACCGGATTGGTTGCCGCCACGATGGAGGCTCGCCCAGGATTGCAGATCGGTCCGCGCGGCAGGCCCATGATCACATAGGTATTATAGGGTGTATTCGAGGTCAGATCGGCCCGCGTCAGCTCGCGATTGAACGGCACCTTGCCCAACGTCAGGCCGTAGATCGTCGTGGGATCGCTATCGAGCTTCATGCGCCGGCGCAGTCGGTTGATGAAGACCGCCGCAATCCTGGTGCGCTCGGCTGGCACTGCCGTCTCCTTCTCGATCATCGAGGCGAGGATCAGGGCATCGCGCTTGTTGGCGAGTGGCAGGCCGGCGGTCCGCTTCTTCCAGGCCTCGTCCAGCGTCTTCTCCATCGCCTCCTTCATGCGCATCAGCAGGCCGTCGCGGGTGTCGTCGCGCGAATAGAAGTAGGTTTCAGGCAGAAGGTCGCCTTCCTTGACGTCGATCGTGATCTCGCCCGTGAGGGCCTCCGTCTTGCGCAGCAGATCGAGCACTTCGGCCGTCGTCATGCCTTCCGGCACCGTCAGCCGGCGCTGCACGACCTTGCCCGACTGCAGCAGCTCGACCAGCGCCTGCATGGACGTATGGGCCGGCACTTCGTACTCGCCGGCCTTGATCGGCTTGGGCGACGGATCGATCATCAGGGCGACGCGGAAGAGCCGCGGATGGGAGATGACACCCTCTTCCTGCAGCAGCTTCGACATGGTCGCAGGCCCTGCGCCACGCGGAATCACCACGTTCTTCGTCTTCTCGAGCGGGCCGGCCGCCGTGAGGATCGTGTGCCCAAGGTAGAGCGCACCGCCCATCAAGGTGACGAGCAGTGCGACGAAGAATAGAACCCAACGAAAATAGCTGAGCAAACTCAGCTCCCGGCGGTCAAACGGCGCCGACGATCAGCGAGGCGTTGGTGCCGCCAAATCCGAAAGAGTTGCTGAGCGCATAACGGACTTTGCGCTGCTTGGCTTGCTTGGGCACCAGGTCGATATCACACCCTTCGTCCGGCTCGTCGAGGTTGAGCGTGGGCGGAACGGCCTGGTCGATGATCGACTTGATCGCGTAGATCGCCTCGATCGCCCCGGCCGCGCCCAGGAGATGGCCCGTCGCCGACTTAGTCGACGACATGGAAAGCTTATAGGCATCCTGGCCGAATGCCCTCTTCACAGCACCAAGCTCGATGACATCGGCCATCGTCGAGGTACCGTGCGCATTCACATAATCGATCTGGTCGGTGCCGAGCTTGGCGCGCTTCAGCGCCGCCTTCATGGCACGCATCGCGCCGTCGCCATCCTCGGATGGTGCAGTGATGTGGTGGGCATCACCCGACAGGCCGTAACCAATGATCTCAGCGTAGATCTTCGCACCACGCTTCTTGGCGTGCTCATATTCTTCGAGCACCACGCAGCCCGCACCCTCGCCCATGACGAAGCCGTCGCGCCGCTTGTCCCACGGCCGCGAGGCAAGGGTCGGCGTATCGTTGAAATCGGTCGATAGCGCCTTGCAGGCATTGAAACCTGCCATGCCGATACGACAGATCGCAGCTTCGGCCCCACCGGCCACCATGACGTCGGCATCCTCGAGCTGGATCAACCGAGCCGCATCGCCCAAAGCATGGGCGCCGGTGGCGCAAGCCGTGACCACAGAATGGTTCGGCCCCTTGAAGCCGTACTTGATCGAAACCTGGCCGGAGACGAGGTTGATCAGTGCGGAAGGAATGAAGAACGGGCTGACGCGCCGCGGTCCACGCTCCTTCAACACCAACGACGTCTCGTAGATCGTCTGCAAGCCGCCGATGCCGGAGCCGATCATGACGCCGGTTCGGGTCATGCCCTCCTCGTCCTGTGGCTTCCAGCCGGAGTCCTCGACGGCTTGTTCAGCAGCGGCGAGACCGAAGACGATGAAGCGATCAAGCTTTCGCTGGTCCTTGGGGGCGATATAGGCATCGGCATTGAAATGGCCGTTCGCCTTGTCACCCAGCGGCACCTCACCCGCGATCTTGGTCGCAAGATCGGAAGTATCAAACGCCTGGATGGCCCGGATGCCGGACTCCGCCGCCATCAGGCGACGCCAGTTGGTGTCGACGCCGTCTCCCAACGGCGTCACCATCCCCATCCCCGTTACGACAACTCGCCTCATCTTTCGCCTTCCTAACTGCAGGAACTGGCGAAGATCAGGACTTCGCGTTGCTCTTGATGAAGCCGATCGCGTCACCGACGGTCTGGATCTTCTCAGCCGCGTCGTCGGGAATCTCGATGCCGAATTCCTCTTCGAACGCCATGACCAGCTCGACCGTGTCGAGGCTGTCCGCGCCGAGATCGTCGATGAACTTGGCGTCTTCCTTGACCTGCGCGGCCTCGACGCCGAGATGCTCGACAACGATCTTCTTAACGCGCTCGGCAATATCGCTCATTTTCTTGTCCTTCCGTCTATTCCCAAAATCCCGGTCGCCGAAGGGGTTGGCGAAGTCCGGGCTCTTAACATAGCTCCCCGGCCATTGGCTAGAACCGAAAAGCCCACAGAATCAGGCACTTGAAGGGTCGTGGTGGAGGCCGACCCTCAGATCATCGCCATCCCGCCATTGATGTGCAGGGTCTGGCCGGTCACGTACCCTGCCTCGTCACTGGCGAGATAGACGACACCGGCCGCAATTTCGTCGGGCGTTCCCAGGCGATCGGCCGGCACGCGGCCGAGAATCCCCTTCTTCTGGTCGTCGGTCAGCACATCGGTCATCGGCGTCGCGATGAAGCCCGGCGCCAGGCAGTTCACGGTGATCCCGCGCGATGCCAGTTCCTGCGCCAGCGACTTGGACATGCCGATCAGGCCCGCCTTGGCCGCCGCGTAGTTCGCCTGGCCCGGATTGCCGGTGACGCCCACGATCGAGGTGATGTTGATCACGCGCCCGAAGCGGCGCTTCATCATGCCGCGCATGGCAGCGCGGGTCAGCCGGAAGGTGCCGGTGAGGTTCACCTGCAGGACTTTCTCCCACTCCTCGTCCTTCATGCGCATCGAGATGTTGTCGCGGGTGATCCCGGCATTGTTCACCAGGATGTCGAGCTTGCCCATCGCCGCCTCGGCGTCCTTGGCCAGCCGGTCGATGTCGGCAGGATCGTCCATCTTCGCCGTCACGACATGCGCGCGCTCGCCCAGTGCCGCCTTGAGCTGCTCCAGGGCCTCGGCCCGAGTGCCCGACAGGGTGACGGTCGCACCCTGCTTGTGCAGGGCCCGGGCGATCGCCCCACCGATGCCGCCGGACGCGCCGGTGACGAGAGCCGCTTTGCCGCTGAGATCGAACATGATGGGGCTACTCCTCAGGCGGTCTTGAGAAAGGCTTCGATGTCGGCCGGCGTGTTCAGCGCGACACCGGTCATTTCCTTGTCGATGCGCTTGACCAGGCCCGACAGGACCTTGCCGGAGCCGCACTCGACCAGCGTGTCGACACCGTGCGTCCTCATATACTGCACGCCTTCCCGCCACCGCACCAAGCCGGTCACCTGCTCCACGAGACGCTGCTTGATCGCGCCCGGGTCGCTGATCTCGGCCGCGAGCACGTTGGCCACGAGCGGCACGCGAGGCGGCGCCAGTGCAACCGCTTCGAGGGCGGCCTGCATCGCATCGGCGGCGGGCTGCATCAACGGGCAATGGAAAGGCGCGCTTACCGGCAGCATCATGCCGCGCTTGCAGCCCTTGGCTTTGGCGACCTCGATCGCACGCTCCACGGCCTCCTTGTGGCCACTGACGACGACCTGGCCGCCGCCATTGTCGTTGGCCACGGCGACCACCTGGCCCTGCGCGGCCTCCTTGCAGGCCTCCTGGGCGGGCTCCAGCTCGATGCCCAGCAGTGCGGCCATGGCGCCGACGCCGACCGGCACGGCCTTTTGCATGGACTGCCCCCTGAGCTTCAGAAGACGGGCCGTGTCGGCCAGTTTCAGCGCACCTGCTGCAGCAAGGGCAGAGTACTCACCCAACGAATGACCTGCCACGTAGGTGGCCAGTGACGGTAGCGCCTTACCCCCATCCTTCTCCAGGATTCGGACAACTGCGACACTCACGGCCATCAGGGCGGGCTGTGCGTTCTCGGTCAGGGTGAGATCGCCTTCCGGCCCTTCCCGCATCAGCTTCGACAGATTCTGGCTCAGCGCCTCATCGACTTCGCCGAACACGTCGCGAGCGGTGGCAAAAGCCCCTGCCAGGTCGACGCCCATGCCCACCGCCTGAGATCCCTGCCCCGGGAAGACGAAAGCCCGACTCATACGCGTTTTCCCCCTTTGTTCGACGCGAATTGCGCGCAGTCATACCGGCGCCTTCGACGCAGTCAAGCGACGGCCGGATGGCTTGATTTCGAACGGCGGGCCTGTATAACCGCCGCTCTTCGGGGCCTAAATCGGCCCCGATCTCCTTGCCGGCTCGGGCATCGTACCTTTTTCGGACGATGCGAGAGCCGGCTAGATCCGGCCGGTTCCCTGAACTCCGGGTCGTTAACAGCCATAAGGAGCCGAAACGACATGGCACTTTACGAGAACGTCTTCATTGCGCGTCAGGATGTCCCGACGACGCAGGTGGAGACATTGACGAACCAGTTCGCGGAGCTGGTCACCAACCTGGGCGGCACCGTCTCCAAGAAGGAGTACTGGGGCCTGCGCTCGTTGACCTACCGCATCAAGAAGAACCGCAAGGGCCACTACACCCTGCTCAACATCGACGCCCCGTCGGCGGCGGTGAAGGAGCTGGAGCGCACGATGTCGATCAACGAAGACATCATCCGCTTCATCACGGTTCGCGTCGACGAGCTCGAGGAAGGTCCCTCGGCCGTCATGCAGCGCAGCGCCGAGAAGTCGGACCGTCCGGGCGGCGATCGTGGCGATCGCTGGGGCGACCGTCCGCCGCGCCGCGAGCGTCCGCGCTTCGGTGACGAAGGCGCAGCACCCGTCGCCACCCAAGGAGAAGAAGAATGAGCGCGCAACGCCGCCCCTTCACCCGTCGCCGCAAGAGCTGCCCGTTCTCGGGAGCCAACGCGCCAAAGATCGACTACAAGGATGTGCGCCTTCTGCAGCGTTTCATCTCCGAACGCGGCAAGATCGTTCCCAGCCGCATCTCGGCGGTTTCGTCCAAGAAGCAGCGTGAACTCGCTCAGGCGATCAAGCGCGCCCGCTTCCTGGCGCTCCTGCCCTACGTCATCGCCTAACCAGGAGACGCGATCATGCCGATGAACGTCATCCTGCTGGAGCGCGTGCCGAAGCTCGGTCAGATGGGCGATGTTGTGAAGGTGAAGCCCGGCTTCGCCCGCAACTTCCTCCTGCCGCAGAAGAAGGCCCTGCGCGCCACCAAGGACAACATCACCTACTTCGAATCGCAGCGTAAGACGCTCGAGGCCCAGAACCTGGAGCGTCGCGGCGAAGCCGAAGCCGTTGGCGCGAAGATCAAGGACTTCAAGGTCACCTTGATCCGCCAGGCCTCGGAAGCCTTGCAGCTCTACGGTTCGGTCACTTCCCGTGACATCGCCGACGCTGCTGGTGCCGAGGGCGTCAAGCTGCAGCGCAGCCAGATCGAGCTCGACAAGCCGATCAAGACCCTGGGCGCACACAAGATCAAGGTGCATCTCCACCCGGAGGTCACGGTCGAGATCGTCGCGATCATCGCCCGCTCGCCGGACGAGGCCGAGTTCCTGGGCAAGGGCGGCACCCTGGTCGCCGAGACCGAGCGCGCCGCAATGGAAGCGGCCGAAGCCGCTCAGCGGGCGGCCGAGCAGGCCGCTGCGCTGTTCGAAGCCAAGGCCGCTGCCGAAGGCGAAGCTGCCGAGGCTCCGACCGAGGCCGAGGAAGCGCCGGCCGACCAGAAGTAGCCCGCGTGCCCCCGGGCACCGTGCATGTCTTCGAACGCATGCCATCGCACCGCGATGGCATGCGTTTTCTTTTGTGGCGCCTGAAGATCGGGGTTCTGCCGTGATCTGGCGATTGGGCGCCCTCCTCGTCGCGGCCCTCGTGGCGATGCCCCTGCTCGGCATCGCTTCCAGCTTGTTCACCTGGCAAGGCGATCTCTGGAAGCATCTGGCAGCGACCCAGCTTTCCGACATCATCGGCAACACGATCGTCCTGCTCCTGGGCGTCGGCGTCGGCACCGTTGCCATCGGCACCGGCACGGCCTGGCTCGTCACCATGTGCCGCTTTCCCGGCAGCGCCGTCCTGCAATGGGCGCTGCTTCTGCCGCTGGTCCTGCCGACCTACATCATCGGCTACGCTTATGCCGACCTGCTCGCCTTTGCCGGTCCGGTGCAGACCGCGCTCCGTCAAGCGACAGGCTGGGCGCGCGCCGACTACTGGTTCCCCGACCTGGGATCGGCCAGCGGCGTGGCCTTCCTTTTCACGCTGGTCCTCTACCCCTACGTCTACCTCGCCGCCCGCACGGCTTTCCTGGCGCAATCGCCGTCGCTCCTCGAGGCAAGCCGCATCCTGGGCCACGGGCCGTGGCGGACCTTCCTGCGCATCGGGCTGCCGCTCGCCCGACCTGCGGTGGCGGCCGGAGCTGCACTGGCGCTGCTCGAGGCACTCGCCGACTTCGGCACGGTTCAGTACTACGGCGTCCACACCTTCACGACGGCGATCTATCGGACCTGGTACGGCATGGGCAACCGCGAGGGCGCCGCGCAGATCTCGCTGGCCCTGATCGCCATTGCAGCCTTCCTGATCCTGCTCGAGCGCCGCTCGCGGGGCCGGGCGCGCTTCAGCATCGCGTCGAACCTGCGCCATCATGCCGAACCGGCCGTCCTGCCGACCGGTGCCGGCGTGCTGGCGCTGTTCGCCTGCGCCCTGCCCATCCTTCTCGGCTTTATCCTGCCAACGCTGCATCTCGCGAACCTTGCTCTGGCGTCGGGCGTCACGGTCACCGACGCGCGTTTCATCGGTGATGCGATCAACAGCTTCCTGCTGGCCACCCTGGCCGCCGTCATCGTCGTTGGGCTGGCGCTGTTCCTGAGCTATGCCGGCCGCCTGGTGCGCCGGCGCATGCTCAACCGCACCATCGAGTTCGCCTCGCTGGGCTACGCGATCCCCGGCGCCGTCATCGCCGTCGGCGTGCTGCTGCCGCTTGCTGCCGCCGATCATGGTATCGACCGCCTGGCACGCAATCTCTTCGGCCTGCCCGTCGGTCTGCTGCTGAGCGGCACGGCATTTGCGCTGCTGACGGCCTACACCGTGCGTTTCCTCGCGGTCGGCCTCGCCAATGTCGCACCGGGCTTGGCGGCGATCGATCCGGCAATGGATGCCAGCGCCCGCGTGCTCGGTGCCCGTCCGCGCGAGGTCCTGCGCTTCATTCACATGCCCATGCTGCGCGGACCGCTGCTCACGGCGGCAATTGTCGTTTTCGTCGAGGTCTTGAAGGAACTCCCGGCAACACTGCTGATCCGGCCGTTCAACTTCGACACCCTGGCGGTCGGTGTCTTCCGCTTCGCCTCCGACGAGCGCCTGGCTCAGGCGGCGGTCGGCTCGATCCTGATCGTCACTGTGTCGCTGGTGCCGGTGATCCTGCTCAGCCGCGCCGTCGCGGCCAGCCGATCACCGGCACGGCCGGTTACTTCCAGCCTGCGCGATCCATGATCTTGAGGGCTTCGGCATTGTTCTGCGCGAAGACGCGCGCGTTGAGCTGGTCTTCCTTGTAGGTGCCCAGCGATTTCAGTTCGGGCGACAGCTCGACGCCGGCCACCACGGGGTACTCGGAATTGCCCTCGGCAAAATAGCGCTGGGCCTGCGGTGAAACAAGGTATTCCAGGAACTTCACCGCGGCTTCCTTGTTCGGCGCGTACTTGGCGACGGCGCCGCCGCTGATGTTCACGTGCGTGCCACGGTTCGCCTGATTGGGGAAGACGACCCCGACCTTGGCGGCGATCTCACGGTCCTCCGGCTTCTTCGAGCGCAGAAGGTTCACATAGTAGTAGGTATTGGCGACCGCGATTTCCGCTTCGCCTGCAGCAACGCCCTTGATCTGGTCGGTATCGCCGCCGCGCGGCGGCCGGGCCAGATTGGCGGCGACTGCCTTGGCCCAGGCTTCGGTCTTCTCCGCACCGTCTGCAGCGAGGATCGAGCCGACCAAGGACTGGTTGTAGATGTGGCCCGAGGGGCGGATCAGGATCTTGCCCTTCCACTTGGCGGCCGCGAGATCTTCGTAGGTCTTGGGGGCATCGGCCGCGCTGACCTTTTCCTTGTTGTAGAAGATCACGCGGGCCCGCTTGGAAAAGCCGAACCAGGAATTGTCCGGGTCGCGCAGATGCGCCGGCACCGCCTTGGCGAGGACGGCCGAATTCACCGGCTGCAGAAGCCCCATCTCCCGGGCGCGCTCGATCCGGCCGGCATCCGTCGTGATCAGGACATCGCAGGGGCTCTTGTCCCCTTCGGCCTTGAGGCGCTGCACGAGCGGGTCCGGCTCGGCGTCGACACGGTTGATCTTGATGCCGGTCAGATCTGCAAAATTGCCGTAGAGGGCTTCGTCGGTGTTGTAGTGACGAGCCGAATAGAGGTTCAGAGTTCCGCTTTGCGCATCGGACCGCCGGGCAACGAGCAGGCCGGCACCCAGGGCAAAACCAGTCTTCACCAATGCGCGTCGCTTCACGAATGTCCTCCACTGCGAGTGAATATCATTTCGATATCACTCGCTGTGCACGACTGCAAATCAATTGCAGGTTAGCCATAGAGGACCTTGGGGTATTTTTGCATCACCCCCTTTGCCTTGAAAAAGCCATTCGGATTAACATTTCAGCCAACAACAACGTGGAGTTACGGGACGAGCTTGCGGTCGCCCCACAGCTCGTTGCCCCAGGGGAACGACGATGCTGCTTGCCAGGGTCCTTGCCCGCGTCGTGGGTGAAGGCCAGTTGACCATCATCGATGAGGCCGGTCGGCCCCATCGCCTCAAGGGGGCAAAACCTGGCCCCTCCGTCACGTTGCGCGTCCACGACCAGTGGACGGGCATCCGCATTGCCCTTCGGCCTCGCCTTGCCCTGGGCGAAGCCTACATGGATGGTACCCTCACGGTAGAGGAAGGTAGTCTCTACGACCTCTTGGACCTGCTCGGTCGCAACATCGCCTCCCTCGAAGCGACTCCGATGGTGCGCTGGTCGTACGCCCTGCAACGCTGGCTACGCGCGCTCGAACAGTACAATCCCATCGGCAGGGCGCAGAAGAACGTCGCTCATCACTACGATCTCAAGGACGAGCTCTACGACTTCTTCCTCGATCGCGACCGGCAGTATTCCTGCGCCTATTTCAAGACCGGCCGCGAACCGCTCGAGACGGCGCAGGCCGACAAGAAGCGGCACATCGCGGCCAAGCTGCTGCTGAAGCCCGGACAGCGCGTGCTCGACATCGGGTCCGGCTGGGGCGGCCTCGGGCTCTACCTCGCCGGGGAATACGGCGTCGACGTCACCGGCGTCACCTTGTCGACGGAACAGCACACCGTATCGAGCCGGCGGGCTCTCGAAGGCGGAATAGCCGACCGGGTCCGGTTCAAGCTGATCGACTACCGTCAGGAGCCCGACCGATACGACCGCATCGTTTCGGTCGGCATGTTCGAGCATGTCGGCGCCGCGCACTACCTCGAATTCTTCGGCAAGATGAAGGAGCTGCTGGCCGACGATGGCGTGATGGTATTGCATTCGATCGGCCGCATGGAGCGGCCGGGCGGTACGAACACCTGGCTGCGGAAGTACATCTTTCCAGGTGGCTACACGCCGGCGATGTCGGAGGTTCTCGCGGCCATAGAGAAAGTCGGACTCTGGGTCACCGACGTCGAAGTGTTGCGTCTGCACTATGCGGAAACCCTGCGCCACTGGCGCGAACGGTTCCTCGCCAATCGCGGCCAGATCAAGCAGCTTGCGGGTTACGACGACCGTTTCTGCCGTATGTGGGAGTTCTATCTGGCCGGCTGCGAAGTGGCTTTCCGCTACATGAACCAGATGGTCTTCCAGATGCAGATCACGCGCCGCCAGGACGCTACACCGCTGACGCGCGACTACATGATCGACAACGAACGCGAAGGCGGCCAGGCGCGGTCGATCGCGGCGGAGTAGCTCGGCGATGTGTCCTCGGCCGACTACAGTCGAGGGCACAATGCTCTAGGGTTGTCCCCATCTTTCAGGCTATCCTGATGAGGCGACCACATTAGTGGTGGTCGCTGCCCCCTCTCGTCACTAACAAAGGCTCTGCCATGGAGCCCCTGAAAGACACCTCGAACGTCACCCGCCTGCCTGGCGCCGAAGACATCCGGCTGCGCGAGCCGCCGCATAACTTCGAAGCGGAGCAGGCTCTGCTTGGCGCCATTCTGGTCAACAACGCCGCCTATCAGCGCGTTGCGGAGTTCCTGAAGCCCGAGCACTTCGCCGACCCGCTGCACGGCAAGCTGTTCGATTCACTCTCGCGCCTGATCGAGCGCGGCCAGGTGGTGAGTGCCGTCACGCTCAAGACCTACTTCGAGCAGGACGAGGCGATGAAGGAGGCTGGCGGCTCGGCCTATCTCGCCCGTCTCGCCGCGGCCTCCGTGCATGTCATCGATGCCGGCGCTTTCGGCCGCGTCGTGCACGACCTCTACCTGCGCCGGCAGCTCATCGACCTCGGTGAAAGCGTGGTCAACGGTGCCTTCTCCGGCGACGTCGAGGAGACCGCGCTGCAGCAGGTCGAAGCGGCCGAGAAGAAGCTCTACGACCTCGCGACCAGCGGCCAGACCGAGGGCGGCTTCAAGCCGTTCCGCGTGGCACTGACCGAAGCGACGGTCGCTGCCGAGGCCGCGTACCATCGCGTCGGCCAGCTCACCGGCGTGGCGACCGGCCTCTTCCAGCTCGACCAACTGCTGGGCGGCCTGCACAAGTCCGACCTGCTCATCCTGGCCGGCCGTCCCTCCATGGGTAAAACGGCGCTGGCGACCAACATCGCCTTCAACGCCGCCAAGGCCTACCGCGAAGAGATCGTCGACAATGCCCAGAAGGTGGTCGACGGCGCGGTCGTGGGCTTCTTCTCCCTCGAAATGTCCTCCGAACAGCTGGCCACCCGAATGCTGGCGGAGCAGGCGGAAGTCTCGTCGGAGAAGATCCGCAAGGGCGAGCTGATCAGCAGCGATTTCGACAAGGTCCTGTCGATCAGCCACGAGCTCGAGCATCTCAACTTCTTCATCGACGATACGCCGGCACTGTCGATCTCCGCCTTGCGTACGCGTGCGCGCCGTCTCAAGCGCACACACGGTCTCGGCCTGATCATCGTCGACTATCTCCAGCTCCTCAATCCGTCGGGCAAATCACGTCAGGAAAACCGCGTCCAGGAAGTCTCCGAGATCACCCGTGGCCTCAAGACGCTGGCCAAGGAACTGAACGTGCCGGTGATCGCGCTCAGCCAGCTCAGCCGCGCGGTCGAACAGCGCGAGGACAAGCGCCCGCAGCTTGCCGACCTGCGTGAATCCGGCTCGATCGAGCAGGACGCCGATGTCGTCATGTTCGTCTATCGCGAAGAATATTATCTCACCCGCTCCGAGCCGGGCCGGCGCGGCGAGGAAAGCGACCAGAAGTTCAACGAGCGCCACGACGCCTGGAAGCAGCGCTGCGAGCAGACCTACGGCAAGGCCGAGGTGATCGTGGCCAAGCAGCGCCACGGCCCGACCGGTATCGTCCAGCTCTCCTTCGAAGGCCAGTTCACCAAGTTCGGCAACCTGCCGGCGTATGGTGAGCAGCCCGGCCCGGCCTTCTAGGAAGGGACCGAATGTCGCTTTCTGCCGACGAGGCAAGTGCGCGCCGGGCAGGCGCGGTCCTCACCATCGACCTCGGCGCCATCGCGGCCAACTGGCGTGGCCTGCGCGACGCGGGCCGCGCCGCCGGCCGGCCGGTCGACTGCGCGGCCGTCCTCAAGGCCGATGCCTACGGCACCGGCGCCGCCCTCGTCGGGCCGCGCCTGGCTGCCGAGGGCTGCCGGCAATTCTTCGTCGCCCATATCGACGAAGGGCTGGCGCTGCGCCGCGCCCTGCCCGACCATCCGATCTATGTGCTGAACGGCTTGCTGCCCGGCACCGAGCCCGATTTCGTCGAGCATGGCCTCACACCGGTGCTCAACCATCTCGGCCAGCTCAATGCCTGGCGCGCCGCGGCCCAGCGCTACGAACGGGCGCTCGATGCCGTCGTCCATCTCGACACCGGCATGCATCGGCTGGGTTTCGGCACCGAGGATGCGCAGGTGCTGACCAACGAGCGCGGCCGTCTGCGCGGGCTGCGGCTGGCCTTGATCATGAGCCACCTCGTTGCCTCGGAGGAGCCCGCAAATCCGATCAACGGCGAGCAACTGTCGCGCTTCCGCTCCTTCGTGCGGGCCATGCCTGGTGCGCCGACCTCGCTCGCCAACTCGTCCGGCATCTTCCTCGGACCCGACTACCATTTCGACCTGCTGCGCCCCGGCGCGGCGCTCTACGGCATCAATCCCCTGCCCGGCCGGGCCAACCCGATGCTGAGCGTTCTGACGCTGCGGGCACGCATCCTGCAGACACGCCGGATCGACGCCTTTCAGACGGTGGGCTATGGCGGGGCCTGGCGATCGGCCAGGTCGAGCCGCATTGCCACGATTGCGTTGGGGTATGCGGACGGCTATTTCCGTAACCTGATCAACCGCACGTATGTGCATATCGCCGGATTCAACGTGCCCGTGGTCGGCCGCATCTCCATGGATCTCGTGACCATCGACGTGACCGACGTCCCGGAATCCGACTGCCAGGTCGGCGCCACGGTCGAGATATTGGGCCCGCATCTGACGCCGGACGCCCTGGCGGATCATGCTCGCACCAACGCCTATGAGGTGATGACGGCCCTCGGCCGGCGGTATCACCGGGCCTACATCGAAAGCGCTTCGTACGATGGGCCGGATGACGCCCCGACCGACCCGGTTGGAGAGGCCGCGTGAGCATTCCGCTGCTGACGCTGCTCGGCCGCATGACCTTGGCCTTCCTGGAGGCCATTGGCGCGGTGTCGGCCTTTGCCTTCCATGCCGTTCGACAGGCCGTTCAGCCGCCCTGGTATCGCCGCCAGATCCTGCGGCAGATCATGGAGATCGGCTACTACTCGCTGCCCGTCGTCGGCCTCACCGCAATCTTCACGGGCATGGTCCTGGCGCTGCAGAGCTATACCGGTTTCGCCCGCTTCTCCGCCGAGAGCGCAATTCCCAACGTCGTGGTGGTCTCGCTGACCCGCGAACTGGGGCCGGTGCTGGCCGGACTGATGGTTGCCGGCCGCGTCGGCGCCGCAATGGCCGCCGAAATCGGCACCATGCGCGTCACCGAGCAGATCGATGCGCTCACCACGCTTTCGACCGATCCGTTCAAATACCTGGTCGTGCCGCGGCTGATCGCGGGGATCGTCACGCTCCCCTTTCTCGTCCTGGTCGCCGACATCATCGGCATCCTCGGCGGCTACCTGGTGGGCGTGTACAAGCTCGACTTCAACGACACCGCCTATCTGCGCAACACCCTGGATTTCCTGCAGTTCCAGGATGTGTTCTCCGGCCTCGTGAAAGCCTCCGTCTTCGGGTTCCTGATCACCCTCATGGGCTGCTACCACGGCTACACGTCGAAGGGTGGCGCGCAGGGTGTGGGCATGGCGACGACCAACGCCGTGGTCTCCGCCTCTATCCTCATCCTGACGTTCAATTACTTCATCACCGAAGCCTTCTTCGCGCGTTGATTGGTCCGGCCATGCCGTCCTCCAAGATCTCGCTGCACGGCGTCACCAAATCCTTCGGACCGAAGAAGGTGCTGCAGGGCATCGACCTCGAAGTCGCGCCGGGCGAGTCGATGGTGGTGATCGGCGGTTCCGGCACCGGCAAGTCGGTGCTGCTGAAATGCATCCTCGGCCTGCTGGAACCCAATACCGGGTCGATCCGGATCGACGGCGAGGAAACGACCGACCTCACCCGCCACGACCGGGCCCGGGTGATGCGCAAGTTCGGCATGCTTTTCCAGGGCGGGGCCCTCTTCGATTCGCTCCGCGTCTGGGAGAACGTCGCCTTCGGTCCTATCCAGAGCGACGGCATGCCGGTGGAACAGGCCCGCCAGGTGGCGACCGCCAAGCTGGGCGCCGTGGGACTGGGGCCGGAAATCGGTGAGCTCTTTCCGTCCGAACTGTCGGGCGGCATGCAGAAGCGCGTGGCGCTTGCCCGCGCCATTGCGCGCGAACCGGAGATCATCTTCTTCGACGAGCCGACCACCGGCCTCGATCCGATCATGGCCGACGTCATCAACGATCTGATCGTGAAATGCGTCAGCGACCTCGGCGCCACGGCGATCTCGATCACCCACGACATGGCCAGCGCCCGCAAGATCGGCCATCGCGTCGGCATGCTGCACGAGGGCCGGCTGGTCTGGCAGGGCCCCATGGCGGACATCGACCGGTCGGGCAATCCCTATGTCGACCAGTTCATCCATGGTCATGCCGAAGGCCCGATCAGGATGCAGGTCAGGAAGCTCTGACCATGGCGCGGCCGATCAAGCGCTTCGTCTGCCAGTCCTGCGGGGCGGTCACCAGCAAATGGAGCGGCCGCTGCGAATCCTGCGGCGAATGGAACACGATCGTCGAGGAGGCCGCCCCTGCTCCCGGTCCTGCCGGCGGCGGGCTGGCACGCGGCGGCAAGGGGCGCGCGCTCGAATTCGCCGGGCTGCGCGGGGCGACGCCCCAGCCACCGCGCTATTTGAGCGGCATCAGCGAATTCGATCGGGTCTGTGGCGGCGGCCTGGTGACCGGTTCGGCTCTGTTGATCGGCGGCGATCCCGGCATCGGCAAGTCGACCCTGCTCCTGCAGGTCGCTGCCGCCCTGGCCCGGCAAAACACCGCCTGCGCCTATATCTCGGGTGAAGAGGCCCTCGACCAGGTTCGTTTGCGCGCCGAACGGCTGGGGCTTGCCGACGCGCCGGTGCAGCTCACCTCGGCGACTTCGGTGCGCGATATCGTGAGCAGCCTGGAGCGGCCAGACGCACCACGCGTGGCGGTGATCGATTCGATCCAGACGATGTGGCTCGACACGGTGGACAGCACACCCGGCACCGTGACCCAGGTGCGCTCCTCGGCGCAGGCCCTGGTAGAGCTCGCCAAGCGGCGCGGCATCGCCATCCTGCTGGTCGGCCACGTCACCAAGGACGGCGCCATCGCCGGTCCGCGGGTGCTCGAGCATATGGTCGACACGGTGCTCTACTTCGAAGGCGAGCGCGGGCACCAGTTCCGCATCCTGCGCACCGTCAAGAACCGCTTCGGGCCAACCGACGAGATCGGCGTATTCGAAATGTCGGACCGTGGTTTGAGCGACGTCGCCAACCCGTCGGCGCTGTTCCTCGCCGAACGGCGCGGCCACGTCTCCGGAGCATGCGTCTTCGCCGGCATCGAGGGCACGCGGCCAGTGCTGGTGGAGATCCAGGCGCTGGTCAGCCCCTCTTCTCTGGCCACGCCCCGTCGCGCCGTGGTCGGCTGGGACTCCAACCGGCTCGCCATGGTGCTCGCCGTCCTCGAAGCGCGTTGCGGCGTCAGCGTCGGTGCCAACGACGTCTATTTGAACGTCGCCGGCGGTCTCAGGATCGGCGAACCCGCCGCCGACCTTGCCGTCGCCGCCGCCGTCGTCTCTTCGCTGGCCGACGAGCAGGTGCCGGGCGACATGGTGGTGTTCGGCGAAATCGGCCTTGGGGGCGAGGTCCGGCCGGTCGGCCAGCGCGAGGCCCGGCTGCGCGAGGCTGCGAAGCTCGGGTTTCGCAGTGCACTGGTGCCGCGGGGACGTGCCGGCGCCGGCGCAGGCACTGTGCAACGATCGCCCGAGGGCATCGCCATTGACGAAATTGAGCACCTGGCGGACCTTGTGGCGCGTTTTCAGCCGCCCGATCGGCCGCTAAAACGGGGGCGGCGCGAGGGATCTCCAGACCGCGAGCGCGACTAGAAGACGGAGCGTGCAGAGTTGATGGACCAGCTTGGGATAACCGTTTTCGATGTCGCCGTGATCGCCGTGGCCATCTTCGGAGCGATGATTGGCATGTCGGCGGGCTTCGCCCACGCCATCCTGTTCATCGCCTCCTGGATCGGGGCCGGCTGGGCGGCCTGGCGCTTCTCCAAGGTGGTCCAGCCCGAAGTCGAACAGGTCGTGGGCAGCACGGAACTGGCCTACTTCATCTCCATGCTGGCGGTCTTCGTGGCCGCCCTGATCGTCCTGATCATGCTGACCAACTTGCTGTCCCGTTCCGTGCGGTCCAGCCCGCTCGGCAAACCCGACCGTATCCTGGGGGCAGGTTTCGGCGTCCTCTGTGCCTGGGCTGCCATGGGCACGGCTTTCCTGTTCTACGGCTATCTCGGGCCGCGGCAACTGCCGCCGGCCGTCGAAGCGGGCGCGACCTTCCCGATGATCCGGGAGATGGCGACCTTCGTAGAGCCGCACCTGCCGCCGGGCTTCCGTACCCGCCTGCAGCGTCCCGGCGTCGACAGCGGTGCCGTTCCCCCGCCATCACCGGCCGTGCCTGCGTCCCCGCAGGCCTCGCCACCAGCCCAAGACGCTGCACCGGCCGAGGGTGAAACCAAACCGCCGCAGTGACTTATCCTTGATGGCGCGGGAGTCCGTCACCAGTTATAACCCCGCCGTGCAAAGCCCCCTGAAACGACCCGACCACGACCTCGACAAGTTTCACGAGGAATGTGCGTTGTTCGGCATCTACGGGACTTCCGATGCCGCCGCCCACACCGCCCTTGGACTGCACGCCCTGCAGCATCGCGGGCAGGAAGCCTCGGGCATCGTCACCTTCGACGGTCGACTTTTCCACAACCACCGCGCCGCCGGCCTGGTGGGCGATATCTTCGGCGCCCAGTCCGTCATGGAAAAGCTGGTGGGCTATTCGGCGATCGGCCACAACCGGTACGCCACGACGGGCGGGTCCTCGGACCGCAACATTCAGCCGATTTTCGCCGATTTCGACTTCGGCGGGCTGGCGCTGGCGCACAATGGCAACCTGACCAACGCCTACCTGCTGCGCAAGGAACTGGTCCGCATCGGCTGCCTTTTCCAGTCGACCACCGATACCGAAGTCATCAATCACCTGATCGCCCGCTCCAACTACTCGACGGTGCAGGACCGGCTGATCGATGCGCTGGGCAAGGTTAAAGGCGCCTACTCGCTGCTGCTGCTGACCAATGAAGCACTGCTCGGCGTGCGCGACCCGATGGGCGTACGCCCGCTGGTGATCGGCCGCCTCGAGGACGCCTGGATCCTGACGTCCGAAAGCTGCGCCCTGGATATCATCGGCGCCCGCTATGTCCGCGACGTGGAGCCGGGCGAGATCGTGATCGTCGACGGCAGCGGCCTGCGGTCGATCAAGCCCTTCGTCAAGCAGAAGCGTCGCTTCTGCGTATTCGAGCACATCTACTTCGCACGCCCCGATTCGAAGGTCGAAGGGATCGGCGTCTATGACGCCCGCAAGCGGATCGGCAAGGAACTCGCCAAGGAAAGCGCCGTGCCGGCCGATCTCGTGGTACCCGTGCCCGATTCGGGGGTTCCGGCCGCGATCGGCTATGCGCAGGAGTCGGGCCTGCCCTTCGAGCTCGGCATCATCCGCAACCACTATGTCGGACGCACCTTCATCGAGCCCGCGGACCATATCCGCCACCTTGGCGTGCGCCTGAAGCACAATGCCAATCGCGCGATGATCGAAGGCAAGCGCGTCATCCTGGTGGATGATTCGATCGTGCGCGGCACCACCTCGATGAAGATCGTCGAGATGGTGCGGAGCGCCGGTGCCCGCGAGGTGCATATGCGCATCGCCGCACCGCCGACCACGCACCCCTGCTTCTACGGCATCGACACACCGGAGCGCGAGAAGCTGCTCGCGTCGCGCTACGACGTCGCCGGCATGGCGAAGTTCATCGGCGTCGATTCGCTTGCCTTCCTGTCGATCGACGGCCTCTACCGCGCCATGGGCAAGTCGACAGGCCGCGACGCCGACGACCCTCAGTTCTGCGACGCTTGCTTCACCGGCGATTATCCGATCTCGCTCGACGACGTCATCGGCGTCGAGGATCGCCAGCTCTCGCTTCTCGTCGAATCCGCCTGAGCCTTCTGCCATGACCGAATCTTCTGTCGGCGGCCCCGTCGGTCGCCTGGGCGGCCGCTTGGCTGGCCGCCTCGCGCTGATCACCGGCGCCTCGCGTGGCCTCGGTGCCGCAGCAGCACTCGCCTATGCCGCCGAAGGCGCGCATTGCGTCCTGGTGGCGCGCACGGTCGGCGGCCTCGAGGAGGTCGACGACAAGATCAAGGCGATCGGCGGTTCGGCCACCCTCGTCCCGCTGGACGTCACCGACGGCGACGGCCTCGACCGCTTGGGGGCGGCGCTCTACGAGCGATTTGGCCGGCTCGACGTGCTGCTGGGCAATGCCGGCATCCTCGGCACCCTGTCGCCCGTCGGTCACTTCGAACCCAAGATCTTCGAGCGGGTGATGGCCGTCAATGTCACGGCGAACTGGCGCCTGATGCGTTCAATGGATCCCCTACTGCGCCGTTCGGATGCCGGCCGCGCCATCTTCGTGACATCAGGCGTGTCCCGCCGCATCGTGCCCTACTGGGGCGCCTATGCTGCGAGCAAGGCGGCTCTCGACATGCTGGTCGGTACATACGCCGCCGAAGTGGCCCACACGCAGGTCCGGGTCAATCTCTTCAACCCCGGCCCGATGCGGACCTTCATGCGCCGCGAAGCCTTCCCCGGCGAGAACGAAGCCCAGCAGACACCGCCCGAGGCCCATGGCGAGTCGCTGATCAGGCTCGCCCTGCCGTCCTGCACCCTGAACGGCGAATGGATCGCCGGTGATGAGGCGCTGAAAGTCTAGCGCCTCTTGCGGGCGCGGCCTTCGTAGGGATTCTTCGGCTTGCGCATGCTGAGCCGGATCGGCACGCCCGGCAGGCCGAAATCATCGCGCAGCCGATTGGTCAGGAACCTCAGGTAGTCGTCGCCCAGCTCATCGGGCTGGCTGACCGACAGGATGAAAGTCGGCGGCCGCCGCTTGATCTGGGTCATGAAACGCAGCCGGATACGCCGGCCGTTGCTGGCGAGCGGCGGCGGATGCAACGTTTCCATTTCGCGCAGCCAACGATTGAGCTTCGGCGTCGTCACGCGCCGGTTCCAGATTTCGTAGGTCTCGAAGACCTTGGGCAGCAACCGGTCGATGCCTCGGCCCGTCATTGCCGAGAAGCCGACGATCGGCACGTCCTTGACCTGGGCGAACGATGCTTCCAGCCGGTCGCGCAGCTTGCGCCACGCTTTGGTCGACTGCGACTGGTCGTCGGCCAGCAGGTCGGTCTTGTTCACGGCGATCACCAGGGCGCGCCCTTCCTCGATCACCCAGCCGGCGATGTTGAGGTCCTGCTTCTCCGCCATGTCGCCGGCATCGAGCACGACGACGGCGACGTCGGCCAGGCGGATCGTGTCGAGCGTGTCGGCCACCGATGCCGCCTCGAGCTTGGCGTCGATGCGGCTGCGGCGCCGCATTCCCGCCGTATCGACCAGGCGAACCGGCTTGCCTTTCCACTCCCATTCGACGCGGATCGCATCACGCGTGATGCCGGCTTCGGGGCCGGTCAGAACGCGTTCCTCGCCGACCAGCCGGTTAACCAGGGTCGACTTGCCGACATTGGGGCGGCCGACGATCGCCAGCAGCAAGGGCCGACCTTCCGCGATCTCCTCGGAATCGGATTCTGCCTCGTCGTCGCTCTCGTCTTCCTCAGGCATCGGTTCGATGAACCGCCCCAGCGCCTCGTGGAGGTCACTCAGCCCCTCACCGTGTTCGGCCGAAACGGGGATCGGCTCGCCAAGACCGAGGCCATGGGCTTCCGCAAGTCCTTGCTGCCCGGCCCGGCCTTCGCACTTGTTGGCAACCAGGATCACCTTGGCCGACCGCTTGCGCAGCCAGCCCGCAAAACTCTCGTCGAGTGGCAGGATCCCGGAACGGGCGTCGATCAGGAACAGGACGACATCGGAGCTCTCGATCGCCCGTTCCGTGAAGCGACGCATCCGCGCTTCGAGCGCTTCGCCGCCAGCCGTCTCCCAACCCGCCGTATCGAGCAGAGAAAAGGCGAGATCGCCGAGCTGTGCGGGCTGTTCGCGCACATCACGCGTCACTCCGGGCGTGTCGTCGACGATCGCCCGGCGCCGGCCAACCAGCCGGTTGAACAAGGTGGACTTGCCGACGTTCGGGCGGCCGACGATGGCTACTCTCGGAAGCCGGCTTTTCGACAGTCCGAGGTCGTCAACGGAGGGCAACGAGCCGCCCCGAGTCGGTCAGGACGTAGATCGTACGATTGGCGATGACCGGCCCCAGCCGCACTCGGTCGCGCACGTCGATCTTGCCCAGCACCTCGCCGGTATAAGGCGAGATGGCGAGCAGGTCGCCAAGCGATCCCGCCACCAGCAGGCGGTCACCTGCCAATACGGGGCCACCCCACAGGGCGGGCCGCCGCCGCTTGTCGTCTTCATACTGCGTGAGCGGCGTCACCCAGCGGACTTTGCCGCTGTCGCGCATGATCGCGGCGATGTCGGCCGTACTCGTCAGCACGAAGACGAAACGGCCAGCCACCCAGGGCGTCTGGCTGCCGCCGATATTGCGATCCCATTGACGCTGGCCCGAGCGCAGATCGATGGCGGCGATCTGGCCGGCCGAGCCCATGGCGAGCACCATGCCGCGGTCGACGACCGGACGGCCGCGAATGTCGGTGAGATTGCCGAAGGCGCGGAGGTCGCCGCGCGAGCCGATCAGGGTTTCGTTCCAGATCGGCCGCCCATTGTCCACGCGCAACGCCACCAGTTCGCCCGACGAGAATGGCGCCACCACCGTATCGCCCGAGCCTGCCGGGCTGTTGCCGCCGACATAGCCTGCGCTCTCCTGCAGGCCGGCGAACTGCCAGAGGTCGGAACCGTCGGCGGCCGCCAAAGTCTGCAGCTTGTTGTCGATCGAGACCACGAAGACGCGGTCGGCGAAAACCAGCGGCGCGCCGCGCACCGGCGCGCTCACCGTCGAAACCCAGTCTTCCTTGCCCGTATTGGGGTCGAGCGAATAGACCGTCGCGAACCCGGTCGTCACGAAGAGCTTGCCGCCGTAGTAAGCCAGCCCGCCGCCGAACTCGTCGCTGTCGCGCGCCTTCTCCGGCTTCAGCGTCACCCGCCACAAGACCGCGCCGGTGTTGGCATCGAAGGCCGAGATGGTGCTGCCGGCATCCTTGGCAAAGACCTTGCCGTCGGCCACCACCGGCGCCGTCGTCAGGATACGGGTCGAGGTCGAACCGGCACCGACATCGGCCGTCCAGATGATCTGCGGCGAGTCGCTGACCGCAAGGTTGTGCATCGCATGATTGGCGAAGCCACCGGACTGCGGCCAGGATTCGTTGACCACCGGCGCCGGCAGAACCACGTCGATATTGGCAACGTCCTTGTCGGCCTCGAGATCGCGTCGGTCGCCGAGCACGGAGATGCGCTCCCCGGGCAGCGGCACTTTGCCCTTCTCAAACCAGTCGCAGCCGGACAGGGAGGCCGCCAGCAGGACAGCGGTGACGAAAAACCGCCGATCGACAGCACGCAACACACTTCGCATGGAACTACTTCGCCTCCGCCGCGCCATGGACACTGAGCATCGCCGAAGCGCGCTGCGCGGTGCCCTGCGGCGCCGCCCGGTCCTTCACGATTTCCGTCCAGAGTTGCCGAGCGACCTTGGCGTCGCCCTTGCCCATCGCCGTCATCGCCTGCAATTCGCGTACGCTCACCTGATACGGCCGGTCAGGCGCTGCCAGCGGCTCCAGCAACGCCATCGTCTCCTGTGCCTTCGGTGTGCCGACGCTCTTGAAGCCGGCGATCACCAGGGCGAGGTCGCTGAGCTCGCGGGCCGGCAGCGCAGGGGCGACCGCGATCAGGGACGTCACCTGCTCCTCCGGAGTAGCGCGCAACTGGGCAGCCACGAGCGCTGCCAGCGAACGGTACGGCTCGGGAGCTGCCGTTGCCTGCTTCTCGAGCTCGGCGCGCGCTGCGGCGGGATCGGTCGCAGCCTGGGCAACCGCCGCGGAATAGGCTGTACTGGCAGCGGCCCGCTGGGCCTGGTCGTACTGGCGCCACCCCACCATGCCGGCAGCGGCCACCACCACCACCACCGCGGCAGCCACCACCCAGGTTCCGTAGCGGTTCCACCATTCTTTCATCGCGTCCTTGCGGACGGCGTCGTCGATCTCATGAAACGCGGCGGAATCGGACACGCGTTGGGCTCCCGGATTATCGCGAAATATCAACAGCTTTTCAGGGGCGGTTCATAGCCGTCCCCCCGATTTTTGGCAAACCAGCCACCCCCAGGGAGAGAGCTTTACCCCCATTCACCGTTCTGCAAGAATTCGTGGCAACGCCATGACCGACACCGCAACGGCATGACCAACTTGTACCGCTTGGCCGATCAAAGGGCCCGGCGCCGGATTGTCTCATTCGACCGGCGAGAACTGTCCCGTCTGCTGAACCTTTACAGCATGCGCGTCGCGTCAGGCGAATGGCGCGACTATGCCATCGACTTCCGCCCCGGCATGGCGATCTTCTCGATCTTCCGTCACACCGCCGAGCAGCCGCTTTTTGCGATTGCCAAGGTCCCTGCCAGCGGCTCAGGGGGCGGCTATGTGGTTTACAATGGCCCCCGCAAGCTGGCCCACGGCGATTCGCTCGAGGATGTGTTGCGGGTCTTCGACCGCAAGCTGAAGCTGTTGCTGGGCTGATTCCCGGCCGCCGCGGGGCGCCGGCGCCTGGCTCTATTGACGCGACGTCGTCGCTGCGCCGATGCCCGCACCGACAGCCGTGCCGATCAAGGCCGGCGCCAGGAGCGGCCAACCGGCAATAGCGCCGATCGCAAGGCCAGCACCCGCGCCAATGCCACCACCCGTCACCGCGCGTTCACCCCACGTGTCGCCGCACCCTGAAAGGGTGAGCGCAAGAGGAACGACGCAAAGCGCAAGGACTCGGGTACGCATGGAGGACCTCGATGAATGAGAGGGGCCGGCTGCGAGAGCCAAAATGAATTAACGCGGCTTTTTAAGGCTTTATCCCCCGATCATCAGCCATCTTACTCTATGTGTCAACATTTCCGTATAATACATTGTAATATATAGATTATTCTCGTTCACCGCACGTCACTTGGGGGCCAGCGCCGCCTCATATGCCTCCGGCTTGAAACCGACCAGCAGCTTGCCGCCAGTTTCCAGGACGGGGCGTTTGATCATCGATGGGCTGGCCAGCATCAGCGCGATGGCCTTCGTCTCCGTGAGGCCTTCCTTGTCCTTGTTCGGCAGCTTGCGGAACGTGGTGCCCGCCCGGTTGAGCAAGGTTTCCCATCCGACCTTGCCAGCCCAGGCTTCGAGGCGCGCCCGCTCGATACCGGCCGTCTTGTAGTCGTGGAATTCGTAGGCGGTGCCCTTCTTGTCCAGCCAGGCTCGCGCCTTCTTCATCGTGTCGCAGTTCTTGATGCCATAGATGACGAGAGACATGGGCAGACCTTCACATTGCGGACAACCGCAGTACCGTTTGCCCTGCCCCATCGAACAGGAAAAGTTTGCGCTGCTGTGGGTCGATCCGGAAGCTTCGGGCGGCCTCGAGGGCCGCCATGAACTTTCCTTCCTGGTCCATGATGGCCGGCGGGCACGCCATCATCGTGCTCGCCAAAGGCGTGATGGCGATGCTGGTGCCCGAAATCGTCGCCTGCCCGCGCATGCGGTTGCAGCCGCCACTGCCGGTCACCGCTCCGTCTGTCGCGATTTCCACCACCGACTGCAGATTGTCGATCACGCCACCGCCGCGAATGTCCTCTGCCAGCCATCGCCCGACCGGCGACGCCGACGGCGGTACTTCCGCCTGATCTCCTCCTACCTTCTCGACCTGGATTTCGCCGCCTTCCTTGCCCCCGTCCTGACCCCCGCCGAATACCGTGTGGCGCGTGGTGTTGATGAACAACAACCGGTCGCCTTCCACGATACGGGCCTGCAAGGCGTAGGTTCGGCGCGGTTCGATCTGGGAAGAATCGTAGCGCAGCGTGTAAGCGATCGGGCTCGTCCGGGCGTCGGTGATCCGGGCTTCGGCGAGCGTGCGCGCCGGCGCATCGGCCAGCGACACGTCGAGCAGCTTCACCTCGACGACGGCGCCCGGCGGCAACAGCATACGTTCGCGATAGACGACCTGGCCCTTCAGCGTCCGCGCTTCGGCCCGGACCGGCACCGTGGACATGACGAAGCCCGCAGCAATCGCGCCCAGAACAGGCCGTCGTGAAATCTGCACTTGCCGTCTACTCCTACCGAAGATCGCCGAGTGACCACCGGCCGAGCGGAACATACCGATCGTGCCCGGGCAAGCTCTGGACCAAGGCGAACTCGCCGATTGCGCGATCGCCGGGTCGCGCCCTGTCGAGCAAGGCCGTCCGCGGCGTGAGATCGACCCCCAGCCCGGCTGCCCTGAGCGCAGTGCCGAGCTTTTCCTGGAGGGCCAGCAGACCTTCGGCGCCCGCGACAGCCGGCGCCTCGATCGTGGATGCCGCCTTCATCGCTACATCCACCGTGTCGTAGGGCAGTGCCGGGAGCCCGTGAATGCTGGCGAGCGCCACGCCGGAGGCCACAGTGAAGTGCAGGCTCGTCGTCACGGGAACGAAGTCGAAGCCGCGTTCCCCGGGAAGCTGGTCGAACATGGTGCCTCTGTCGGTAAAGACCGCGAGACCCCATTGCCTCGTTCGGCGTCGCTCCGATGTAGGTCCTGATCGCAGCCGTTCAACCGGCGGGTTTTGCCATCGTTACGACAAGATCGTCGAGCTGGTCGAAGCCGGAATTGACGCCTTCCTCGAAGCCCATGCCGATGTGCTCGTTGCGCATCGCGATCGTGTCGAACAGCGTGCTGAACGTGAGCAAGGTCTTGTCGCCCCTCGGCTCCAATGTGATCGTGTGGATCATGCGGCCTGCGCCTTCGAGCAAGAAGCCGTTGTCGTAGACGATGCGGCGATTGCGCTCGATCTCGCGATATGTGCCGCCGAACGGCGTATTCTGCACACCATTCGGGCCGGTCATGGCGAACCGGAACTTGCCGCCGACACGGAAGTCCATGTCGCACAGGGTGAGCGGCCAGCCCACCGGGCCGAACCACTTGATCACGTGCTCCGGCTTGCTCATTGCCTCGAACACGAGATGGACAGGCGCGCTCAGCTCGCGCGTGATGACGAAAGTACGGTCGGCAATCGACTCATTTACGGCGGCGCTTGCGGCCATGTTGCTGCTCCTTTCGATGTAGTTCGCTCACATAGACGTCCAGTCGGTCGAAGCTCTCTTCCCAGAAGCGGCGATAGTCGCCGATCCACTGCGCCGCCGACTTCAGGGGAAGCGCATTGAGACGCACGGGTCGGAACTGCGCGTCGCGACCGCGTGTCACCAGCCCTGCCCCCTCCAGCACCTTCAGGTGCTTCGAGATGGTGGGCTGGCTGAGTTCGAACGGCTCCACGAGCTCGTTGACTGTCGCCTCGCCCGTCGCGAGTCGCGCCAGGATGGCGCGCCGCGTCGGGTCGGCGAGAGCGGAGAAAACGAGATCGAGCTGTTGGCCGGCTATCTGCATTTTATATCGCCATTTCTCTATATAGCCAATAATGAATATAACGGACACCCCAACATGTCAACAAAACGGTCGGCGCCGATTACGCGTTTAGTCGAGCTGGACTTTGGCGGCGACGGTGCGGAGGCGCGTTTCCTCCTTGGCGACGAATGCCGTGAAGGCCGCCGCGTCCGTGTACTCCGCGACCACGTTGCCGGCGCGCGCCTCGGCTTCGCGAAAGGGTGGATCCGTGAGGATCTCGCGTAGAGCGACCGACAGGCGTGTAATCACCGCCGCAGGCAGATTTGGCGGCCCCGCCAGGCCGCCCCAGAGATCGGCCTCCATACCTTTGACGAAGCGGCCTTCATTCACCGTCGGCAAATCCGGCGCTGTAGGATCGCGTCGCAACGAGATCAGGCCGAGCGACTTGAGCTTGCCTTGACGAAGCAGGCTGAGCGCGGAGCCCAAAGCCATCGTTGCCACCTGAACCTGCCCGCCGACCAAATCGGTCAGCAACGGCCCGCCTCCTTTGTAGGGCACGATCTCGAACCTGAAGCCCGCAGCCTCGGCAAGCATCACGCCGCCGATGGTCTGCAGGGTCGCCAAGCCCGTCGCCCCCAGCGGAACTGCGCCTTGCTTGCGCGCGTAGGTGACGAACTCGTCGATCGTATCGGCAGGCAATGAAGGGTTGGCCACCAGAATCGTCGGAACCTGGAAGATCCTGGCGATCGCAGTGAAGTCGGTCGGCGCGTAGCCCGCCTGCTTCAGCGCGATCGGGGCCATCACCATGTCGTTCACTGTCCCGACCAGCAGCGTGTAGCCGTCGGGCCGGGCTCGCAGCACCTTTTGTCCGGCCAGCGTTCCGGAGGCACCGCCGACATTGTCGACGATGACCTGTTGCCCCAGCCGCTTGCCGAGTTCCGCCGCGAGCGCCCGCCCTGCTCGGTCCGTCACGGCACCTGGCGGAAAAGGCACCACCAAGGTTATGGGCCTGTCCGGATAGGGCTGCGCCGACGCCATCGACGGCACGAGACCCGCCACCACCGTTGAAAGGAGTAATTTGCGGCGCGAGAAGCGCGGGGAACGGTTCGGCATGGCTGATCCCACCTCTGACCGAAGCAATCGGTTGTATTCTCCTTCGGCAGTTCAAATTTCCGGCGAAACGGAATAAGTAACTAATAAAATATCTCACTGAGCAATAAAATATCCTGATACCATGTCCGCCAATGCTTCCGTTCTTCGCAATCGGCTGATCGCACGGGCTCGAATCCGGCATCTGGAAGTGCTGGTTCGCGTCGCCGAGCTCGGCAGCGTCAAGCATGCGGCCGAGGTAATCGGCCTCACCCAGCCGGCGGTCACGCACGTCCTGTCCGACCTCGAGGCACTCCTCGAGTGCGCGCTGTTCCTGCGGCATGCTCGAGGCATGCGGCCGACACCGATCGGCGCAGCACTCCTGATACCGGCCCGCCGCATTCTTGCGACTGTCGGGGACAGTGCCGAACAAGTCGTGGGCATGACGGGGCGCGCCTCGGGCACTGTCCGCATAGCGTCCATCTCCGCCGGCATATCAGGCATCCTCGCGCAAGCCCTGCCGATCTTCAGCCGACGGCACCCCGACGTCCTGGTCCAAGCCCAGGAAGCCGATGCAATAAGGCTGGCATCACTGGTCGAGCGCCGCGACGTCGACATGGCACTCTGCCGGGCACCCGAGGTGACACCTCAAGGCTGGTGCTTCACCCCCTTGATCGAAGATCGTTTCGCCGTGGTCGCCGGGCCTGGCCATCCGCTCCTGAAACGCAGCAAGGTCGGCAAGGAAGACTTGCGCAAGGCCAAATGGCTGGTCGCTCCCGTACCGACAGCGGCGCGGCAGGCATTCGATCGGCTGTTTGCCGCAGAGGACAATGCACCGAGCACCAGTTCCATCATCACGAATGTGCCGGCGCTCTTCTGGTCCATGCTGACGAGCGAGCGCCTGCTGTGTGTCCTTCCGGCGAGCTTCGTGCGGCAACTCTCCGATGCCGGGCAGGTGTTCGAGCTCGCGCTCGCTCAGCCCCTGCCCTTCGATCCGATCGGCATGCTCCTGCCGACAACGGACAGAGGCGGAGCCCTCCAGAAACTGGCCGGCTTCGTCGAGGCGTTCGCCCTCAGGGCCGGACCTGCGGCCAGCGCGACGGATTGATCGCGTCGGCGACCGCAGCCGCAGCCGCAGCAGAGCCGGCTCAAAACCTGCCTGCACCTTGATCTACCAGCGCCTTCATCACGGGCAGGCTGGTCGATAATGACATCGGTCGACAGCAGGGGCGTCGGCAATACTTAGGCATTTACCAAACTAAACGTTGACGCCCTACGTCCCTCCCGATACTTAGGCATATGACTAACCAAGAACTGGCCCTCGATCGGACCTTTCATGCCCTCGCCGACCCGACGCGGCGGGGCATGATTGCCCAGCTCTGCCGTGGACCCGCTTCTGTCAGCGAGCTTGCCGCGCCGCTCACCATGGCCCTGCCCTCGGTGATGCAGCATCTGCAAGTGCTGGAGGAAAGCGGTCTCGTCCGTTCGGAAAAAGTGGGCCGCGTCCGCACCTGCCGTCTCGAACCCCGGGCGCTCGGCCTGGCAGAGCGATGGATCACCAGCCGGCGGGCCTTGTGGGAGCGACGTCTCGATCGGCTCGGCGATGTGCTCGCCGACCTTCCCGATCCTTCTCAATCAGGAAACCAGTCATGACCAAGCGATCCGTCACGCACGCGTCCTTCACGATCGAACGCACCTACGACATGCCGCCGGCCCGCGTCTTCTCCGGCTTCGCCAACCCCGAGGCCAAGCGCCGTTGGTTGATCGGCGGCGAAGGATGGCAGGTCGAAGCTTATGAGCCGGCATTCGCCGCCAGGGCCTTCGAACGCAGCCGCTTCCGTTTCCAGGGCGGGCCCCTGATCGCCAACGATACGGTCTACTTGGAAATCCTGCCGGAGCAGCGGCTTGTCTTCGCCTATACGATGACGATCGACGGTGCCACGATGTCATCCTCCCTCGTGACTGTTCAGTTCGAGCAGGCCGGCAAAGGCACCCGCCTCGTCTTCACGGAACAAGGCGCCTACGTCGACGGCTTCGATGATGTAGCAGGACGCGAACAGGGCACGCGCGAGCTGCTGGAGGCCCTCGAGAAGGAGCTCAAGAGCCACGCGCCGGCCTGACCCGCCGCCGCCCCTATTGGGCCGATCGGCCTCGAAGCGTGCGCGCGACGAGGCCGATCTCGTCGGTCCACACTCCGCCGCGATAGGCTTGCGGCAGCCTGGCCAGCTCCTCCGGCGTGTTGACGCCCGTCGAGAACCCTTCGCCGCCGAACGGCCCGACCACGAAAACCTGCGTGCCCACGCTTGCGAAGCGCTCGAGCAGGCGGTCCGGCCATCCCCACAGCCAGGGCGCGATATTGATCGGAACCAGGATCAGAGTGCCGTGACAGGCCTCCGGCATCAGTCCTGTCCAGCCATAGGCGATGTATTCCGTGAGGCAGCGCCGCAGGATAGCCCCCGGCATGACACGTACGTCCGGCATCAGGCGCTTCACGGTCTCGACGGCGTCGTTTCCCCGCCACAGGCCGCCACCGTAAACCGCAAGCCGCGCACGCTCGCGGGCCGGAACAGCCTCCAGAAAGGCCGCAAGCTGCACGCCTTCATCGACGTCGCTGCCTTTCACATGGATGAGAAAACGCTTGTCGGGAAAGGCCTGCAGCACTTCACCAAGGCTGGGCATCAAGCCGACACCGGCACTGCGCAACGGAAAGGTCTTGCCGCCGTCGGCGGTGTAGCCGTACCCGACATCGAGCTTGCGCAGCGCTTCCATATCGTGGTCTCGGGTCCGGCCCTTTCCGTCGGTGCGGCAATCGAGGGTCCAGTCGTGAAAGACGGCGAACTGTCCGTCGGTCGTCGGTTGGACATCGAGTTCGACGATGTCTGCGCCGGCGTCGAAGGCCGCACGCATCGAGGGGATCGTATTCTCGATGAAGCGATGGTCCGACGGGATCATGCGCGCCGCTGTACAGGTCTCTGCCGCAAGCCTCGTTGTGTCGAAGCGCTGCGCGACGCCCCGATGAGCCAGCAGTGTCGATTTCTGCGTCGACGGCGAAACGAAGAGATTGGTGTTGTTCAAGAACACAAACGAGACCAGCGCCGCGGCCGCGATCAGTCCGTAACGCAATCTCCTGCCCTGCATGGCCATCCCGTTCGGTTCGCAACTCGGCGCGGACCCTACACCGCAATCTGTGGCAAGGTGACGGCGCAACCGCGTTTGGAGGCAGGCGATGAAGACGGCGAGTTTCGACGGTCCCTACGGCGCTGTGGCCTACCGCGAATCGACCGGCACGGGGCACCCTGTAGTGCTGGTACACGGCAACTCGGCCTCCTCGCACGCTTTCGAGCGACAGTTGACAGCCCCGCTTGGTCGCACCCTGCGCCTGATTGCCCTCGATCTGCCAGGTCATGGCCGCTCGGCCGATGCAACGGATCTCTCGGCCTATGGCCTGCAGGGCTATGCTCGAACGCTCGTCGCTTTCGCCCGTGGCCTTGGGATCACGGAAGCCGTCTTCGTCGGCTGGAGCCTCGGCGGCCATATCGTGCTCGAAGCCGCCCCCGATCTGGCGCAGGCCCGGGGCTTCATGATCTTCGGCACGCCGCCACTCGGCTTCCCGCCCGCCATGGACCGCGCCTTCCTGCCCAATCCGGCGATGAATATCGGCTTCGCCAGCGAGATCACGCGCGAGCAGGCGGAACAGTACGCCGAGGCCGCCTTTCGACCCGGCCAAACAGAAGTGCCGCCCGTGTTCGTCGAGGACATCGTGCGCACCGACGGCCGTGCACGCGCACAACTCGCCGCCAGCATCGCTCCCGACGGTTATCGTGACGAGATCGAGGTCGTCGCCCGCCTCGATCAGCCGCTCGCGGTCCTGCATGGCGCCCAGGAACAGTTGGTCAATGGCGCCTACTTCGACGGTCTTGCCATGCCGACCCTCTGGCGGGGTGCGGTCCAGACCTTCCCCGAGGCCGGCCATATGCCCCAATGGGAGGACACCGACGGATTCAACAGGCTGCTGCAGGACTTCGTGTCCGACGCGACCCGTCCACGATGACAAGCGGCACCACCCAAGATTCACTTTCACTGAGCCGAGGCAGATATCGCTGCACGTAACGTTGAAAGCACTTTGGGGCGAAGGCGGCCCGGAAGTGGCCAATTGTCTGTTAGTCTCCAATGCTATCGAACGGACAACGGGTGATAGCAATGCTGGAATCCGACAAGTTATTCGCCGGCTCGATCCCGGAAAACTACGACCGGTACATGGTGCCGTTGATTTTCGAGCCGTTCGCTGCAGATCTCGCACAACGAGCAGCCGCCTTGTCGCCAAGCGCCGTTCTGGAGATCGCCGCAGGCACCGGGGTGATCGCCCGGGCATTGGCACCAAAATTGTCGCCCGCCGCCAGCTATGTCGTAACCGACCTCAACCAGCCGATGCTCGACTACGCCGCTTCGCGACAGGCTCACGACGGTCGCATCACGTGGCGCCAGGCGGATGCTCTGGCGTTACCGTTCGACAGTGCGACTTTCGACGTCGTTTGTTGTCAGTTCGGTGCGATGTTCTTTCCCGACCGCTCAGCCGCCTACCGCGAAACAAAGCGCGTCCTGAAGCCCGGAGGACATTTTCTGTTCAACGTGTGGGATCGCATCGAGGAGAATGTATTTGCGGACGACGTGACGAACGCTCTCGCACAGCTATTTCCCAACGATCCGCCACGCTTTCTGGCGCGCACGCCGCACGGCTACCACGACACGGCGCTGATCCGCAGGGACTTGGAACGCGCAGGTTTCTCGCTCGTGGCCATCGAGACGAAAGCTGCCCAGAGCCGCGCATCCTCGCCGCGCCTTCCGGCCGTCGCCTTTTGCCAGGGAACTGTTCTTCGCAATGAAATCGAGGCCCGAGAGCCAGGAAAGCTGGAAGCGGCGACCGACCACGCCGCCTCCGTGCTCGCACAGAAGCACGGCACAGGCGAGGTTGCCGCCAAAATTCAAGCCCATGTTATCGTGGCCGTGGCCTGAGGCCGCCTGGTCATTGCGGCAGTACGCGCTGATCACGGCGCAATAGGCGTCGTAGAGTGGAGGGTTCGGCATAGCCGACACGGCGCGCGATTTCGTCGACCGGCAGCTGGGTGGTCCGACGCAAGGTGAGAGCGACCTCCGCGCGGATCCTCTGGGCAAAGCGCACCGGCGACATGTCGCACACAGCCTTGAGTCTGCGGGCGAAGGTGCGCGGTGACAGGCCGGCAGCGGCAGCTAGATCTTCCATCGTCACCTTGCGATCGATGTTGCGCCGCAGCCAGCTCTCGGCGCGGGCGATCCGGCTGTCCTGGCCTGCCAGATACGTCACCGCCATGTAAGGAAGCTGCGAGGCTCTGCGGTCGAGCAGAAGGTAGCGTGCGCAACTCTGCGCCAGGTTGCTACTCCCGAACTTCGCAACGATCGCCATCATGAGATCCATCTGCGCCATCGCGGCCCCGGCTGTCGCGATTGGCCAATCAGCGACGACGAGCTGCTCGGCAACCAGCTCGACCGCGGGATAGCGCTGGCGAAAGAGCGGCGCCAGCCACCAGGTCGTCGTCGCGCGCCGGCCCTCGAGCAGACCTGCCTCGGCCAGCAGGAAAGTGCTGGCACAGGATGCCGCCACGACGGCACCGGCCTTGCGAGCCCGACGAACGAGCCGGACCGCCTGCTGGCCGGTCGAACTTTCGAGAAGCGCCAGGAGTTCGGCTGCCGTGGCGCTCCCCAAACCGGGGACGATCACGATATCGGCGGGATGGAAGCGGCAGGTCGTCCGGGCTGCGACGTCGAGCTTGCGAACCTCGAACGCGTCGTCGCGGCCGCGCTGGCGGCAAAATCCATTGGCCGTCTGCAGGACATCCAGCGTGATGGCGAGGCTCGAGGCCAGCCCACCGGGTATGGCGAGAACGACAATCCGCGTAATGGCGAAATATCCCTGAAAGATGTCAATTTCGACACTAGCGCCGAAACCCTCCGCGCTCAATGCTGAGCCGTACGACAGGAGGTCTTGATGCCAGCGGATGCCTTGACGACGGACGACGCCCTTGCCGATTTCGCGCGGCGCGACATCACCTTGCTGGAAGTGGTAAAAACCGTGCTTGTGGCAGGTACGGGACCGGCCGTCATCGTCATGGCCGAAATGCCCGGCATCAGCCCGCACGTCGCCCGGTTTGCCCGTTGGGTTCGCGATGCCGGCTTCACGGTCTACATGCCCTCGCTGTTCGGGCGCGACGGCGCGCTGCCCGACGCCGACGAGGGGGCCGCCATCTTCCAGCGCGCCTGCATGAGTGCCGAGTTCCGCGCCTTTGCCGCCAACGAGTCGAGCCCGGTGACGCAATGGCTGCGCGCCTTGGCGAGGCTGGCGCACCGCGAGTGCGGTGGCCCTGGCGTCGGCGCCATCGGCATGTGCTTCACCGGCAACTTCGCGCTTTCCATGATGCTCGAGCAGGCTGTCCTGGCGCCGGTTCTGTCTCAACCGTCATTGCCCCTGAACGATCCGGGCGGGCTGGAGATCGCTCCCCAGGAACTGCAGATCGTTGCCGAGCGGATGCGGCGGGAGGATCTCACCGTCCTGGCATACCGCTTCGAAGGCGATCGCTTCTGCCGCGCCGAACGCTTCGCGGCCTATGCCAAGGCCCTGGGCGATCGCTTCGTCGGCCGCGTCCTGCCCGACGTGGCGGCAAACAGCGAGGTCCCTCCCTTCTTTGCCCGCCACGTCACCACGCCGCACAGCGTCGTGACGGTTCATCTGATCGACGAAGCCGGCCAGCCGACGATTGCTGCTCGCGACGAGATCTTGTCGTTCTTCAAGGCGCGCTTAGGGTCGTCAGGTAGTTCCGCAGCAGCCTGTTGAGCGCGGCCTTGTCCTTTGCCGACAGGCTTGCCGTCAGGCGTTTCTGGGTCGCGACATGATCCGTCACCGCCGCGTCGATGACCGCAAAGCCCTTCTTGGTCAGTGAGACGAGGAAGCCACGGCCATCGTCCGGGTTTACGGTACGCGTGACTAGGCCCGCCTTTTCGAGCTGGTCGATCCGGTTGGTCATGGTCCCCGAGGTGATCATCATTGTCGCCTGAAGGTCGCCCGGAGACAGGCCATAGGGTGAGCCGGACCGCCGCAAGGTTGCCAACACGTCGAAGCTGGCATCGTTCAGCCCGTGCGCGGCGAATGTCTTCTCCATCTCGCGCGTCAGATACCGAGAGATGCGCCGCAGCCGGCCGATCAGGCCCATCGGGCCGACATCGAGGTCCGGCCGCTCGCGGTTCCACTGCGCCAGGATCTTGTCGACGCCGTCCATGCCGGTCGATTTATCGCCTCTAATATCTTGACGTCAAGATATTGCAAATTATCTTGACCTCAAGATAATTGAAGGACCTTCCGGCATGAGCCGCAACACCGATCTGCTGTTCACCGCCATTGCGCCGGCGATCTGGGGCAGCACCTACCTGGTGACCACCGAGCTCCTGCCCCAGGGCTATCCCTGGACCGTGGCCCTGCTGCGCGCCCTGCCCGCCGGCCTCCTCTTGCTCCTCGTCGTGCGGCAGCTGCCCCAGGGCACCTGGTGGTTCCGGGTCCTGATTCTGGGCGCCCTCAACTTCACGATCTTCTGGTGGTTGCTGTTCGTCGCCGCCTATCGGCTCCCCGGGGGCGTGGCCGCCACCGTCGGCGCCATCCAACCCCTGATCGTGATCCTGCTGGCACGGCTGCTGCTGGGCACCGCCATTCGCCCGCTGGCCGTCGTCGCCGCGATCGCCGGCATGGCTGGCGTGGCGCTTCTGATCCTGACACCCAAGGCAGCCCTCGATCCGATCGGCGTTGTCGCCGGCCTGGGTGGCGCCGTCTCGATGGCGGCCGGCACCGTCCTGACCCGGCGCTGGCAGCCGCCCGTCTCTCCCCTCACCTTTACGGCTTGGCAGCTCACCGCCGGCGGCCTCTTGCTGCTGCCGGTCGCCCTGACCCTGGAACCGGCGCTCCCCGCGCCCACCGCCGCCAACCTGCTGGGCTTCGCCTGGCTGGGACTGATCGGCGCCGCGCTCACCTACATTCTCTGGTTTCGCGGCCTCTCGCGCCTCGAGCCCTCGGTGGTCGCGCCTCTGGGTTTCCTCAGCCCCATGATGGCCGTCATCCTCGGATGGTCGATCCTCGGCCAGTCGCTGGGCTCGGCGCAGATCTGCGGCATGATCATCGTGCTGGGCAGCGTCTGGCTGAGCCAGCGCGCCCAGCAGACCTCACGCATCGCACCAAGACCGGGTCCGAATCCGGCCAGCAGCGCAGCCTCGTGATCTCTACGGTGCAGCTATCGTACGATGATGGCTCATCAGGAGAAGAAGATGTCCGATGCCGCTGCGCTCAAGACCTATGGAACGGTGCCACCCGACAAGCGCAAGGAGATGAGCGGTCGCGAGTTCGTGAATGGCCTGGTCGACGGAACCCTGCCCCTCAACACGATCGCCCGCACGCTTGGTTACGATGTGGCAGAAGCGGCCGAGGGTCGGGTCGTCGTCACGGCCACTCCCAATGACGGTCATCTCAATCCATCGGGTACCGTGCACGGCGGCTTCGCAGCGACCTTGCTCGACAGCTGCATGGGACTTGCCCTCTGGACGACCTTGGCCAAAGGCGTCGCCCAGACGACCCTGGAATTTAAGATTTCGCTGGTCCGCCCCATCACGCCCGATACTGGCCTGATCCGGGCTGAAGGAGTCGTGATGAACCGCGGACGCCGTGTCGGCACCGCGGAAGGCCGCATCACCGACAGCAACGACCGCCTGCTTGCCTACGGCTCCACGACCTGCCTGATCTTCGAGACATGATGCACCGTCGGCGCATCACTTCCGGCGCTGCGGATGGATCGTCTCCCCGCGGCGCAGCATGTCCACGAAGGCCTGGATCTTCTTTTTCCGGCCGGCTTCGGTCTTCATGTTGTGGGTACGGAACGCCAACGCAAAGCGGTTCTGCGCATTGAGTGTCGCCAACATGGCCTTGGCTTTGGGGTCGGCCTCGATGGCGGCCTGCAGATCGTCGGGGATCTTCATGTCCTTGCCGCTCTTGTAGGCGCGCGCCCAGCGGCCATCGGCCTTGGCCGCTTCGACCTCGCGCAGCCCATGCTCGGTCATGCGACCTTCCGCGATCAGTCGAGCGACATTGTCGACATTGATCTGACTCCAGGTTCCCCGGCTGCGGCGCGGCGTATAGCGCTGCAGGAAGCTTCGATCGTCGAACCCCTTGCGGATGCCGTCGATCCAGCCCCAGCACAGCACGACGTCGATCGCCTCTTTCGGGGTGATCGACTTCAGACCCGAGCCCAGCTTGTGGATCTTGATCCAGATCTCGTCGGCCTTTCGGTGATGCTTGCCGAGCCAATCGTGGAAGGCCCCCGCATCCTTGAAGCTTCGAACCTTGGCAGGATCGACTGTGACCGGCGCCATCAGCCGGCTTTCTGCTTGGGCCAAATCAACTCGGAACGCACCGGCAGACGACTCGACTTCACTTCGAGGACTTCGGACAGCTCAACATGGGATCGATATCCTTCCAGAACGACATCACAAGGATATCGGCATCGAGTCTCTAGCGATGTATACCCCCACTCGCAACGGCCTGAAGTCCGAGCGATTGCAGAGGGGACAAAGGGCGGTGGAAGAGTTCTGCAGTTTATCCCCACCCTCGACAAACGACTGGCGCGTCTGGCCACCCCACCCCATATGCGTGCGGCGGATGATAGGGCCGGGACCAGGGCGGCATTCGTTGTGTCAGAAGACGTACCAAAGCTCGATGCGTTTCAGGCGGGCGACTGCAATGCAATCATCGTCGACCACACCAGCAATCGCTCGCGCAGCTGGTGTTCGAGTGAAGGATACGATAACCGCGAGCGCGTACGCAGCGGCTATTGCGGCTGACGCGCAGGCCGCACCAGCAAGAACCTTGGACGATGACTGAAGCACGCGACCGTCTTTCTCGTCTCCGCACAAAGCTCGTCACGCGAATCGTCGCCGGCATCGGGGGATTTGCCGCGGTGGCGCTCAGTCTCGGCATGACGGTCTACGATGCACGGACCAAGCCCCCGCCGCAGGTTGTGACAGGCCAGCCCGTCGAGGCCGGCCAGTGGACGATCGAGATCAGCGGCGTCGAGGCCGGTACATCCCTGCCCGACGGACGCCGCGCCGCTGCCGGACGCGGTGCGGTGATCCTTACTGCCAAGCTCACCAATCGCACCGGTGCTTCCAGCAGCGACTACGCCCAAGCAATCAAGCTCGAGACGGCGGTTCAGGGCATCGACGACCGGCCGACCACCTATCTCCTGCGGGACAAGAGTTATCTGCGCCAGCTTCAACCGCTGCTCACCGAGCGCGTTGCCTATGTCTGGACCTATCCACTGGCTTCGACCTTGCCGCCCAAGCTGCAATTCAATCTCGTCTCCCGCAAATTCAAGGCGCGTGACAACCTCTATGCCGCGTCCGGATGGTTCAATCCGTCGGTGGTGGGCGAAATCGAGCTGCCGCTGATCGCCGGCGTCACGCCGGCCTCGCAGGTTGTCCAATGATTTCAATCCTGGGCAAGGTTGTCGCCATCGTCTCGGCCTTCTTTCTCCTATGGCTGATGCGGACAAGCCTGCCGAGCTACGATGAACTGACCGGCCCCCTGCCTTTCACGGCCACACCGCAGGCCGCGGCGGCAACCGACAATCTCCGGATCGAGCTCGGCAAGCCCCTGCTCTCCAAGGCGGTTCGCTACAAGGCCTTCGGCCGGGCATACGAGCGTACGACCGATGGCGTCTGGCTGATCATTCCCGTCGAGGTTCAGGCGATGCGCGAGAGTACGCAGGTGCGCGGAGCCGTCTGGCAGGCCCTGGACGGTCGACGCTACGCCGCCAGCCAGCGCGTCGAAGACGCCACCGGCAACCTGGCCGGGAAGAGCATTCAACCCGGGCTCCCGCGTCGCAATCTTCTCGTATTCGAGCTCCCCGAGGACGCAGCACATGACGGCGTGCTGTTGCTTTCCGAGCAGGCCTTTCCGCGCCTGGCGGCGGAACTTCGTCTGCCCTATCGCGGAGGGCCGGTGTCGGTGCCGACGACGGATCTCGACCTGGATGGCCTCCATGCCGGACGCTGAGACCGTATCGTCTGTTGCAGACCCGCAGGCCGATCAGCCCACCCCAGGGGAGCGCCGCGGCCGCCGCATCGCATTGCTTTCGCTTCTTCTGCTCATACCGACGGCGATGGCCGTTGTCGGCTGGCGCGATGCCACTGAGTTGCAGCGCCGACTCGAGGTCGTCGCCATCGAAGTGCCCGCAGACCAGCCTGTCGACCATATCGGCGGGCGTCTGGCGCTCACGTCCTTCGACGTGCTGCCGCCAATGGCCGGCATTCCATCCGACCGCACGTTCGTGCGTACGCGCCTCGACGTCGAGGCGCTCGCTCCCGGCAAGGACTGGCTTGCCTGTCGCCTGACCCTGGTCGATGCGCAGGGCCGCCGCTGGGGCGAATTCGGCTTTCCGCCGTCGGCTCTCGAACGTCAATTCCGCAAGCCAGGGGAAGCGCGAGGCGAGCGCTGCTCCGCCCTCGCCTCCGACAAGCTCGAGGCAGGCACCAAGCTGGTCGTGGAGGCCTACTTCCTCGTGCCGACGGCCGCCGCTTCCGAACTGCGTCTGACGATGAGCGCCATGGGAGGCCGACCGCGCTATCTACGCTTCGCCCCCGAGAGGACCAAATGAGCGGCCCAAGAAGCGGAATGACTGTCCGGGGCGGCTACGGCCCGTTTGGTCTCGTTGCCGATACGATGCGGCTCTGGCTGCGCTTCCTGCCGCAACTGATGGCCATCGCCTTGCTGAGCGTGATCGCCCGTGGGCTGTTGCTGGAGGCCGCCGTATCGATCGGTTTCGTCAATCACCTCGCCGGTCTCATCTCGTTGACCGTGGTGGTGCTGGTAAAGCTGGTCGTCGTCGTGGCGCTGTTCGAGGTGTTGCGATCGGCTCTGCCGGCAATGAAGCAAGCCTCGACCAGCGATGATCCGCCGGTTGTGGCGACGGCCACTGCCGCCTCGACGCCGTCCCCTTCGAAACCATCATCCGGGACGGCTCGCGTCGCCACGATCCTGTCGCTCGCCCTCGTGCCGTTCTTCGCCTACTACGCTGCCTGGGGCTTTCTCGGCGACACGATCCGTGACTACTCGCGCCTCAGCCTTTCGCGCGATCCCTTCGGTACCCATGGCATGGCCCTCGACGTGTCCGGCGGCTGGTGGCTGGTCCTGTCGGTCGCCCTGCTCTGGCTGGTGCGCCGCTTTGCCAAGGCACGCGGCAAGAAGAGCCCGAACAGCCTATGGAACCTGCTGATCGTGATGTGCGAGGCCGGCTGGGCCTTCATCGGTCTATATGTCATCTCGCAGTGGAAAGAAGGGCTGTTCGCGTGGTTCGCGACCCACAACATCGCCGACTACTTGGTCGACGGATGGCGTGACTTCCTGACCCTGATCGGGTCTGCCCATGCGGCCGGCGGCGCACCTGTCCCAGTCGAAAAGACACCCCCCAGCCTGCGCACGACGATCACCGAGGTCTTCTTCTATGGCCTGCTGCCGGTCGTCTGGCTGACGATCGCCGCGCTGATCTATCGCTACGATGTGCATCGCATGAGCGACGCCGAGCTGACGGCTGGATCGCCCCGGCTGGAGCGCCTGCTCGCGCGCTATCGTGGCCTGCCCAAGTTCCTGCGTGACTTCCTCGAGCATTTCACCAAGGGAACCGCCAAACGCTACTGGGCGCTGGCCAGCAGCGTGCGGCTCACCTTCGCGTCCGGCCTGCTGGCACTGCTGGCGATGATCGTCCTCTATCGCGCGATCGACTGGGCTTCGGCCTGGGCCTGGCTCGGCCTGGCGCGCCTGATCGGGCCACACCCGCTGCCGGTCTGGGAAGCCATTGCCGGCCAGATCAGCCTGCTGCTGGGCTCCCCCAGCTATCCGGGGGACGGCATCGTGCCGATGACGCTCAAGATCTGCCTGCTCGCCGCTGCCCTTGAACGCTCCTTTGCCGCCGGCCGCAAATGGCAACGACTCGGCTGACGGCAGACGCGCGCCGGAGAGCGGCAGTGCCGCGCTACGCCCGCACGGCCCGTACGGCAGCGTGACAGGCAGCCGTGGCAAAACCCTTCAGCACCCCTGTGTCCATCGCCACCCTGGTTGGCCGCCTGCTTCCCGGCGCAGCGGATTTCAAGCCGATTACGGGAGGCGAGGAATCGCTTGCCTTCGCGATCCATACGGATCGCCAGAGCTGCGTCCTGCGCCTCAATCGCTCGATCGAGGGCTTCGCCAAGGATGACTTCGCGTGGCGGCGGCTTGCCAGCCCCTCACTGCCCATACCGGCAGTCATCGAAATCGGATTCACGGACGACGGCCACGCCTACTGCCTCGCGCAGCTCGTGCCGGGCGTGACCCTGCAGGAACTGTCCCCCCTCGAACTCCCGCCCGTACTAGCGCCGGTCGCTGCCGTCATGGACGAGATCGCCGCGTCGGACGCTTCGGATCTGAGCGGCTTCGGTCCCTTCGATGCACAAGGACGCGGCCACTATGGGAGCTGGTGGCACTACCTCACTGCCGTCGCCAGCCCCACGCTTTACGACTGGGCAGCCCTCGAGACACAGATCGACCGAGCCGTCGTCGACGCCTGCCTTGAAACGATCGTCGCACACGCCGCACATTGTCCCGAAGTGCGCCAGGTCGTGCACGGCGATTTCGGCTCGAACAACGTCCTGACCGACGGACGGCGCATCACCGGCGTCATCGACTGGTCGGAAGCCATGATCGGCGATCCGCTCTACGATCTCGCCAATATCCTGTTCTGGCGGCCTTGGCTTGCCTGCATGGAACGGCAAGCGCGCTATTTCGAGACCGTCGAGCCCGGCCGCCTCCGCGATGTCGAGCGGTTACGCTGCTACCAGTTGCGCATCGGTCTCGAGCAGCTTTATCAAAGCGCCCGCCTCGGCGCGGACGACGATGTCGCCTGGGCAAGTGCGCGTTGCCGCGAAGTCATGTTGGCCGGAGATCGTCGGGATAGTTCAGGAGTGCAGCATGTCGGATGAAGCCGATCCCGAATGGCTGCCCGTCTTGCACGGCGAATCGGATGATCGCGTCTATCGTCGCCGCGACGGTCTGGCCTATCTCAAGGAAGCGCCCAGAGGCCGCATGGACGTGCTGGCTCAGGAACGCAATCGCCTGACCTGGCTCGCCGGCACTGTCATGGCCACTCCGCGTGTTCTCTTCTGGCAGGAGGCCGACGACCACGCCCGGTTGTTCACAACGGCCGTGCCGGGCATCCCCGCCAGCGACCTGCCGGGCGACCGATTGCTCGAAGCCTGGCCTTCGATTGCCGAACAGTTCGCCGCGCTGCACCACCTGCCGACAACAACCTGCCCATTCGATCGCAGCCTTGCGTCGATGATCGACCGTGCACGCGATGTCGTCGCGCGCAACGCCGTGAACCCCGACTTCCTGCCCGACGAAGACAAGACCACGCCACCATCCGAACTGCTCGCACGGGTAACGGACGAACTGCCGATCCGCCTCGCCGAAGAAGCGAGCGACTTCGTCGTCTGTCATGGCGATGCCTGCTTGCCCAATATCATGGTCGATCCGAGGACCTTGCGGTGTACGGGCCTGATCGATCTCGGACGGCTGGGCTGCGCCGACCGCTATGCCGATCTCGCGCTGCTTCTGGCCAATGCGCGGGAGAGCTGGACGTCACCCGACCACGCCGAACGCGCCCACGCGATCCTGTTCGAGACCCTCGCTATCAAGCCCGATCGTGAGCGCCTTGCCTTCTATCTCAGGCTCGACCCGCTGACCTGGCCGCTCGGCTGATCGACCGCGCTCGGCTTCTTGCCCAAGTCCGGCGAGCTGTCGGTGTCCGCGCCGACGAAACATGGCATGCTCGCCGCGCCCGTCGTCCGCTGCGGAGGCCGATCGGCGAAGGCTCGTCTCGGCTCGAAGGGTAAGCACCATGCGTGTCGCAGTCGTCGAAAACTTGAGGAACACACGCCTTGGCATTGTCGGGCGTGCGCTCGATGAGGCGGGAGCCGAAGTCGACTGGTTCCGGCCTTGGCAGGATGGTGGCTTGCCGTCGGTAACCGACAGGCACGACGCCCTGATCGTGCTCGGCGGCACGCAGAGTGCTCTCGACGATGCGGACTACCCTTACCTTCCTGCCCTGGTCCGAACGATGCGCCGCTTCGGCGATGCCGAAAAAGCGGTCCTTGGGATCTGCCTAGGCGCTCAGCTTCTGGCGCGCGCCTACGGCGCCGAAAACCTTCTCGGCACGGCCCGCGAATTTGCCTGGACGCCGCTGGAGGTCACGCCGGAGGGCGCTGCGGATCCCCTCTTTGCCGACCTCGACCGGCGCTTCGAGAGCTTCCAGTGGCACGTCGACACCTTCACCCTGCCCGACAGTGCCGTGCCGCTCGTGACCGGTGCGGCAGTGGCCAATCAATGCTTCCGCATCGGCCGGACAGCGTATGGCATGCAATTCCATTTCGAAGCCGATAGCGAGGTTGTCGAGGCCTGGTTGACGGAGTTCCGCGACGTCGTCGAGATGCGCAGGCCCGGCTGGCTCGAGCGCTATCCCGAACTCGCAGCACAGCATGCCGCCGGAACAGAGCGTGCCGGGCTGGCCCTCGCCCGCGCCTTCGTTCGATCCATTCACCGCGACGATCGGACGGGTTCGAACAGGCTCACGCCCGCAATCCCGGCGACCTAACCCATAACGCAAGCCTGATGCCGCGCGATTGCGCGTTGACTCCCGAAAGGCCAGACGCCAATCGCCAACACACAGACGGCGAATCGTGCAGGTCCACGATGTGGATCCCCGCAATTGCAACCGTTCTGAAAGGACCGCCCGCGTCGGGCGCGTACCGCCCTGAGGGAGGGAGTGGAGTATGGTTACTGTTTCTCGCCGCGGCTTTTCCGTTGGCGCCGGTGCGCTTGCCGTTTCGACGTTCGCCATCGGCAAGGCGCGTGCCGCCGAATTCACCTACAAGTATGCCAACAACCTGCCGATCAGCCATCCGATGAATGTCCGCGCGCAGGAAGCCGCGGCCAAGATCAAGGAAGAGACCGGCGGTCGCTTCGAGCTGCAGGTCTATCCGTCGAGCCAGCTCGGATCGGACACCGACACGCTGGGCCAGATCCGCTCCGGCGCTGTCGACTTCTTCACGCTTTCCGGCCTCATTCTGTCGACCTTCGTTCCGGCCGCGTCGATCAACGGTGTGGGCTTTGCCTTCAAGGATTACGACACCGTCTGGAAGGCGATGGACGGCAAGCTCGGCGAATATGTGCGTGCCGAGATCGCCAAGTCGCGCTCGATCTTCGCCTTCGACAAGATCTGGGACAACGGCTTCCGCCAGATCACCTCCTCGAACAAGCCGATCGCCACGCCGGCGGATCTCGTCAATTTCAAGATACGCGTCCCGCCGTCGCCGCTCTGGACGTCGATGTTCAAGGCTTTCGGCTCAGCGCCGACCTCGATCAACTTCAACGAAGTCTACAGCGCCCTCCAGTCGAAGGTCGTCGACGGCCAGGAGAATCCCCTCGCCATTGTCTCCACAGCCAAGCTCTACGAAGTGCAGAGCTACTGCTCGTTGACCAATCATATGTGGGACGGCTTCTGGTTCCTCGCCAACCGGCGCAACTGGGAGGCCCTGCCCGAAAACATCCGGCAGGTCGTGACGAAGAACATCAATGCCGCTGCCGTCGCCGAGCGCGCCGATGTCGTCAAGCTCAACGACACCGTCCAGGCCGACCTGACGGCCAAGGGCATGAAGTTCAACACCGTCGATCCCACGCCGTTCCGCGACAAGCTGAAGTCGGCCGGCTTCTATTCCGAATGGAAGGGCAAGTACGGCGATACCGCCTGGACAATGCTGGAAGCCGCCGCCGGCTCGCTCGGCTGATCCCCATGCAGGCCGCCCCCGATGCCGCGTCTCCCGCCGCCCTGGGGGCGCCGGCAAAGCAAGCCTGGCCGGAGAAAGCCGACCGGGTCCTGGGCCTATTGGTCGAAATTCCGGCGGCGATCCTGGTCGTCGCCGAGGTCGTCGTGCTCTTCTCGGGGATCGTCGCGCGGTACGTCTTTCATCGGCCGCTGATCTGGTCCGACGAACTCGCCTCGACGCTCTTTCTCTGGCTCGCCATGCTCGGTGCCGTGATCGCGCTTCGGCGCGGCGAGCACATGCGCATGACGGCCCTCATCGCGCGGCTCGGCCCCGCCAAACGCGACTTCTTCGACACGCTCGGCGTGGTCGCCGGACTGGGTTTTCTCGTGCTGATCGCCGCCCCTGCCTTCGAATGGGCGCTCGAGGAAAGCTTCGTCGTCACGCCGGCGATGGAGATTTCGGCGGCTTGGCGGGCCAGTGCCTTTCCGATCGGCGTCGGCCTGATGATCGCCTTCTCGCTGATCCGGCTCCTCAGCCGTACGAACCTTGCCCAGGCGGCCCTCGCCCTAGGATTGGTGGCCGTCCTGATGGTCGTCCTGTGGCTGCTCGGCCCGACCCTCAAGACACTCGGCAACCTCAACCTGGTCGTTTTCTTCGTCGGCATCGTCGGCGCCTCGGTCTTTGCCGGCGTGCCGATCGTTTTCTCCTTCGCCCTCGCCACCTTCGGCTATCTCGCACTGACCACCCGCGTGCCGACCATGACCCTGGTGGGACGCATGGACGAGGGCATGTCCCACCTGATCCTTCTGGCGGTGCCGCTGTTCGTCTTTCTCGGCCTGCTGATCGAGATGGCCGGCATGGCCAAGGCCATGGTGCGCTTTCTGGCAAGCCTGCTCGGCCATGTCCGCGGCGGACTGTCCTACGTGCTGATCGGGGCGATGTATCTCGTGTCGGGCATTTCGGGCTCGAAGGCAGCCGACATGGCAGCCGTAGCGCCCGCCCTCTTTCCCGAGATGAAACAGCGCGGCGCCAAACCGGGCGATCTGGTCGCCCTGCTGTCGGCCACGGGCGCGCAGACCGAGACGATTCCGCCCAGCATCGTGCTGATTACCATCGGCTCGGTCACCGGCGTATCGATCGCGGCGCTCTTCACCGGCGGCCTGGTGCCGGGACTGGTACTCGCCATTGGCCTCTGCTTCGTCGTGGCCCGGCGCTATCGCACCGACGACCTCAGCGGCGTCACGCGGGCAAGCGGTTCGGAGATCCTGAAGAGCTTCGTGGTGGCGCTGCCGGCGCTCGCCCTGCCCTTTCTGATCAGGGCCGCGGTGGTGGAAGGCGTCTCGACGGCGACTGAAGTCTCCACCATCGGCATCGTCTATTCGGTGATCGTGGGCCTGCTCGTCTATCGGCAGTTCGATTGGCGAAGGCTCGGCACCATCCTGGTCGACACGGCGTCGCTCTCGGGGGCCATTCTCATCATCATCGGAGCGGCCTCAGCGATGGCTTGGGGCCTTACCCAGTCCGGCTTCTCGCGCACCCTGGTCGATCTCATGACCCATCTGCCCGGCGGCGCGGTCGGCTTCATGGCCGTGTCCATCGTTGCCTTCATCGTGCTGGGCAGCGTGCTCGAAGGAATTCCGGCCATCGTGCTGTTCGGGCCGCTCCTGTTCCCGATCGCCAAGCTGGTCGGCATCCACGAGGTCCACTACGCCATGGTGGTCGTGCTGGCCATGGGCTTGGGCCTGTTCGCGCCGCCCTTCGGCGTCGGCTACTACGCCGCCTGCGCCATCGGCAAGGTCAACCCGGACGAAGGCATCCGGCCGATCCTGGCCTACATGCTGGCACTCCTCGTCGGCCTGATAGCCGTGGCGGCAGTGCCCTGGTTTTCGATCGGGTTCCTTTAATCAGGGACCTGATCTGCGTCGCCGCACAGCCGCAGGAGCTGATCGACTGTCGCGGTGACGGGCTGGGCCGTATCGATCTCATAGTCGGCAATATCGCGCAGCAGCGGCTCGATCGTGGCAATCAGTGTTGCCACCTTCTGCCGCTCTCCGGCCGTATGGCCGTAACCGTCGCGCAGCCGCGCAGCGAACCGCTCCATGATTGTCGTCACTGGCGCCGACAGCAGGATCACCAGGTCGATCAGGGGCAGCAGCCTCCTCATGTTTTCCGCACAACCGCTGACGAACAGAGTCCGATCCGCCGCTTCGAACAGCAGCGCACGGACACGATCCTCGCGCCATCGCCAGTCCTTCCCTTCGGCGGGCGTAAGCCGGTCGGCGGAGCTGAGTTCGACCCATTCCGACCAGTCCGGCGTATCGAGATCGACGGCGCGATGGCCACGGTCCAGCAGCTCACGCACCACGGCAGACTTGCCACTAGCGGACATGCCGGTGATCAGTATTCGTTTCATGCTAACAACGTAACCTCATTGCCCAGCGCCTAAATGTGCTGCTGACAAAACCCCGATCACATCACGAGATGGACCGCCTCCATGCTCAAGGTCATCGCTCAGGATTTCATCGATCCCGTTTCCGTGGAGACGGTACTGCCGCTCTACAAAGAGCTCGTCGAGAAGACCCGTCAGGAAGAACTCTGCATTTCGTACGACCTCTTCGTCGATCAGAAGGATCCGGGACATTTCGTGTTCGTCGAGGAATGGCCGGACCGCGCCGCCCTGGACGCGCATTGCCGGACTGAGCATTTCACTCGGCTGGTGCCCTTGATCAACAAGCACCAACGACAGGAGGCAACCTACATCCTGATGGACCCTGCCCCGCTCTGAAATCGTACTGTTAGAGAAACCCGATCCACCGTCCGGCCACCAGCGCCGAGAGCCAGAGTACGGCAGAGAAGCCCGCGACAAGGCGAACGCTCGCTCGAACGTCACCACCGGCCAGGGCGACACGAAAATGCCGGCTGCGGTGCTGCAGCACGACATTGGCAAGGGCGAGGGTCAGCAATGCCACCTTGCAGAGGAAGGCCGCGTTGCCAAGATACTCGCCTGGCTTGACGGTGAAGAGCCATAGGCCTGTCACGATCGCCAGGGCGACGCCCACCGCGGCCATGCGCGACAGGAACGGCCCGATGACCGGCAACGGCACGCCGCGGAAGAACCCGATCAGCCGCAGGTCGAGCGGCAGAATGCTGCCGATCAGCAGTCCGACTGCCGCGATATGGGCCGCATTCACCAGAAGATAGGCCGTACCCGAGCGCTGCAGCAGGACGGCCCCCGGCCAGGAGCCGATCCACTCGACCAATGGCATCGTCGAAGCGGCGATCAGTTGGTGCGGATCCGCTCGGGATACATGTCGTAGTTCTTGCCGGCGATGGTGATGCGGACTGCCTTCATCTGCATCTTGGTCTTGTCCTTGTGGCGGTTGCCGAGAATGACGATGGCGTCGCCCGGCTTGGCCGAGGTCGCAGTGAAGCCCGATCGCTCCGTTTGATTGGGGTTGCCGAGATCGATCTGCCAGAGCACGCCGTCAGCTGCCACCACCTGCAGGGAGGGATGCGGCGGGGCCATGGAGATCGATCGGATGGTGCCCTTGAGCTCGCTTTGCGCGTCTTCGGCCCACGACCAACCGTGATGCGCCACAGCCGGCACGCTCGTGACCACGATGGCGCCGCCCACCACCAATTGAAGGACGCGCCGCCGGTTCAGACGATTGTCGATCAGCACAGGATGCATGGTTGTCCTCCGAACGGACGCTACGAACTTGATTCTCGTCCGTTCGGAAGGACTTGTCGAGCGGAGGACCGATCGGCGACCGAACTCGGTCACCCCGGGGGCATCCGCTCAAAGGTCGGCAGCGCGGGATCGATCAGGTCCCAGGCGTGGCGGCGCGCCTCGTAGATCACGACCTGCGGCTTGAAGCGGCCGGGATCATCCAGAGTCGCGGCGTGCACCACGAAGATGTCCGGATTGGCTGGGAAGGTCAGAAAGACCGGCGAACCGCAGGTCGGGCAGAAGCTACGGGTCTTGGTCTTGCCGTTGTCCGCGGTGATGTTCCACTGCGTCGCCTTGCCGGTGAGCTTCACGCCCTTGCTGGGGAACGTCAGGTAGGAGCCGTGACCGGTCCCGCTCTTATATTGGCAGTCGCGGCAGCGGCAGTGGTTCATGAACATCGGCTCGCCAGATATCGTGTAACGAATCGCTCCGCAGGCGCATCCGCCGGTATAGACGTCACTCATCGCTTCCCTCCTTCGGGATTTGGTTGCCAAAGCACAAGCATCAGGCGACGCCCAGGGCGGCTCGCATGATCAGGAAAAGCCCGGTCCCGATGGCAGCGGCACCGGTGGCACGGGCAATGGGCGAACCGTCCGGCGCCAGCCGCTCGCCCGTGATGGCCATCGTCACGACGGCCATCGCCCGCAAGTCCATGACGCCGAGAACGATCAGAATGGCCATGGGACCGGCACAGGAGAGGCAGCACTGCAGGCCGATATGCAGGCCGTGGTTCCAGGCAGAGCTGGTCGTGCCGATCCTGTCGCTTTCTCTTTCAGGCATTTCGCGGCAGCGATCGAGCCGGCGTGTCTTCCATGCCGTGAACTGCAAAGCGCCCGCCGCCAGTACGACCAAGCCGCCCGCCAACGGCGCCGCCTGGCTGACTTCAGGTGACGCTATCGCCGCCGTCGCCAGTCCCGCCCCTGCCAGAAAGAGGATCGCCCCGAGCAGGCTCCAAACGAAGAAATAGCCCAGCCCGGCGAGCATCGTGAGCCAGTCAAGACTGGCCATGGGGGGCCCGGCGATGCTTCGGCGATAACGTTCCAGCATCGGCATCAGGGCCGGCATCATCATCGCAATCATCATCACGCCCCACATGCCGAGAAACGATCCTGCGGTTTCGAGCCAGGTCTGGCCGCACATCGGCATCCAGCCCATCGACATCGTCCAGCCGCCGGCCATCGGCATCCCGCCCATCGTCGCCATGGACAGGCCCCAGCCGATCGTCGCCGCCACGCTGGCGGCGAAGATCAGACCCGAGACACCGACATAGAGGCGCTCGGAGGGGCTGCGAGGCCCGATGTGCGGGAGAACCGACATGGGATAGAGACCGTCAGCGCTTCACAGTCGACGACGCGGCGTACTCGTCGTGACGACGCCACCACACACCGCCCGGTTCGTTGCGCCCCTTCGGGGCGCGGTCGAGCCACTGGTACATGCCCCAGATGCCGTCCATGCCGCGCGCGTAGGAGGAATAGGTGTGATAGACCGCACCATCCTCCAGCACGAAGGCACTGAGCCCCGGCCGGTCGCGCGCGAAGGTGGGCACGTCGACGCCGCAGGTCACGGCATTCTGAGTGACGGGCAATGGCACCTGCGTGGTGGCGTCCATGGCGTGCTCGCCGCGCGCGTAGTTGTAGTCGATGGTGCCGTCGCGCTGCTGCTGCTCGGTGAACGACACGTTGAAATCGAAGTTGAACTCGCCGCCGAGCGACGATGCCCAGGGAAATGTCCAGCCCATCCGCTGCCGGTAGGCCAGCAGCTTGGGCAGCGGCGCCCGTGACACCGCCGTCAGCGCGACGTCGTGGTTCAGCAGATGCACGGCAAAGCCGTTGAACCCGTCGGCGATCGCCGAGCAGGAGATGCAGCCCGCCTTGTAGTCGGGCCCGAACATGAAATGATAGACGAGGAGCTGCGAGCGTCCGTCGAAGAGATCTTCCAGAGAAGCCGCACCGGCTTCCGTCTCGAACAGATATTCCTTGTCGACGCGGACCCAGGGCAGTGCCTGTCGTCGTGCGGCCAGCTCGTCGCCCTTCCGGGTATGCTCTTTCTCCGCCTTGAGCAGGTCGAGCCGTGCGGCCAGCCATTCTTCGCGGGTTCCGATCTTGTGTTTGGTCATCGCACGCCACTCCTTCTGGTTGATCGATATGGAGTAGACTAAGTATCGGCGTTCGACGGATGGGAGTGACAAGTTTGGCGGGAATCGCATGGACTCGCTGATCATCGCGGCCGCGCGGGCCCTCGCCGCAGGCGATCCTCTCGGTGCCCTGAACCGGGTCGCCCTGCGCGACGACGCACCGGCTCTGGCGCTGCGCGGCATCGCCATGGCTCAGCTCGGTGACTTCGATCGCGCCAAGGCCCTGCTGCGGCGGGCCGCACGCGCCTTCGGTCCGAAAGAGGCGGTGTCGCGTGCCCGGTGCGTCGTCGCCGAAGCCGAGATCGCACTGGTCTCACGCGATCTGGGATGGCCCGCGAAAGCGCTGGATGCGGCCCGGCTGACGCTCGACGCCCATGGTGACAGGCTAAACGCCGCGCACGCCCTGCACCTCGAGGTCCGCCGCCTTCTCTTGATCGGCCGCCTCGACGAGGCCGAACGCAAGCTCGCAGAGCTCGACCCCGCGCCCTTTCCGCCGGCCTCCCGAGCCGCCCACGAGTTGGTCGTCGCCGGCATCGCGATGCGGCGCTTGCGGACCAGGCCGGCACGGACCGCACTTGGCCGGGCAGATCGAGCGGCGCAGCGTGCCGGCATTCCGGCCCTGACGGCGGAGGTCAAGAGCGCTGCCCGAATTCTCGATACACCGGCAGCACGCCTGCTGGCGCTGGGCGAGGACCGGCCTCTCAAGCTCGCAGAGGTCGAGGCGTTGCTGGCCTCGCAGGTGCTGGTCGTCGATGCCTGCCGGCACTTGGTGCGCGACACGAAGACCGTGGTTTCGCTTGCCACGCGCCCGGTGTTGTTCGCGCTGGCCCGTGCCCTGGGTGAAGCCTGGCCCCATGACGTGTCGCGAGACGCTCTTGTCGCCCGGGCTTTCCGGGCCAGGCAGGCCGACGACTCGCACCGTGCCCGGCTCAGGGTCGAGGTCGGCCGCCTGCGCGCCATGTTGCGGCCCCTGGCAGGCGTGACGGCGACGCCCCGCGGCTTCGTGCTCGTGCCGCGGCCGACCCGCGACGTCGTCGTGCTGGCCCGCCCCGTCGAGGAAGAACACGCCGACGTGCTTGCCTTTCTGGCCGACGGTGAATCCTGGTCGAGTTCGGCCTTGGCCCTGGCGCTCGACGCCAGCCAGCGTACCGTTCAGCGCGCCCTCGATTCGCTTGCCGCCACCGGCAAGGTGCAGTCGTTCGGCCGCGGCCGCGCCCGCCGCTGGCTCACGCCGCCGATGCCTGGATTCACGACGACCTTGTTACTCCCCGCACCTGTTCCAGGCGGCTAGGTAGGCTCGTCTCCTCGGGCGTCGCGTGACCGTCGACGGGGAGACCGCCCCGAAATCCACGCCGAGGTTCGAACCATGTCCCGATCTCCCGCTGAAGTCCTGCAAGAGTATGGCCCGTTTCCAGGCATCGACCGCGTAGGGGGCGTCACCTTCGATGGCCAGCATGTCTGGCTTGCCGCCGGCGACAAGCTCGCCGCGCTGGATCCGGCCAGTGGCAAGCCGGTTCGCTCGATCGACGTCCTCGCTCACGCGGGAACGGCCTTCGACGGCCGCCACCTGTTTCAGATCGCCGAGAAACGCATCCAGAAGATCGATCCCAAGACCGGCAAGGTGCTCGCCACCATCCCGGCGCCCGGCAATGGCGGCGACTCGGGCATGGCGTGGGCCGAAGGCACGCTCTGGGTCGGCGTGTATCGTGAACGCAAGATCCATCAGATCGATCCCGAGACTGGAACGATCCTGCGCACCATCACCTCCGACCGCTTCGTCACCGGCGTGACCTGGGTGGACGGCGAGCTCTGGCACGCGACCTGGGAGGGCGACGACAGCGAGCTGCGACGGATCGATTCGCAATCGGGCGACGTGCTGGAGCGGCTCGACATGCCGCCTGGTACCAACATATCCGGCCTCGAGTCCGACGGCGGCGACCGCTTCTACTGCGGCGGCGGTGAAACCGGAAAAGTCCGCGCGGTCCGCCGGCCGCGGCGATCTGCGGCCGGTCGATCCTGAGAGCCATCCCGGTCTTGCCGCCGGAACGTCTTGCGCTTCATTCTGTCGGCGTAGGACGGATAAGTATCCTTCACAGCGCGCTCACCCTGGTGAGGAACGAGGCCCCATGAAACGATCCCCCGCCGAGATTCTCCGTGAATACGGCCCCTTCCCGGGCATCGATAGCATTCATGGCGTCACGTTCGATGGACACCATGTCTGGTTTGCCGGTGGCGAGACGCTGGCTGCCTTCGATCCGGCAAACGGCAAGGTTGAGCGCTCGATCGACGTTCCGGCCCGCGCCGGAACGGCCTTCGACGGCCAGTACCTATTTCAGATCGCCGATGGACGAATCCAGAAGATTGATCCCGCTACCGGCAACGTGCTGTCGACCATTCCGGCCCCCAGCAGCGATGACGGCAACTCGGGCATGGCCTGGGCCGAAGGCATGCTCTGGATCGGCCAGCATCGCGGCCGTCGGATCCACCAGGTCGACCCGGCGACCGGCAAGATCCTGCGCACCATCGAGTCCAACCGCATCGTGACCGGCGTCACCTGGCTCGACAACGAGCTGTGGCACGGGACGTGGGAGGGCCAAGAGAGCGACGTGAGGCGCATCGACCCGCAGACAGGGGAGGTCCTGGAGCAGCTCGACATGCCTGCAGGCACCGGCGTGACCGGGCTCGAAGCCGACGGCGCCGATCGCTTCTATTGCGGTGGCGGCGACAGCGGCAAGGTCCGCGCCGTGCGCCGGCCCGTTCGTCGTAGCTGAAAAGCAAACGTCCCCCTTGCCTGAGGCAAGGGGGACGTCGCGTCCGGTTTTAGTGCCGGCTGAGTTCGGCGCGACCGACCACCATGTGATGGACTTCGTCCGGACCGTCGGCGAAGCGCAGATGACGCTGGTTGGTGTACATGTCGGCGAGCGGCGTCCATTGCGAGATGCCGGTGGCGCCGTGGATCTGGATGGCCTGGTCGATGATCTGGCACACCTTCTCCGGCACCATGGCCTTGACCATGCTGACCCACACGCGGGCTTCGCGGTTGCCCAGCACGTCCATCGCCTTGGCCGCCTTCAGCACCATGAGCCGCATCGCCTCGATCTCGATACGCGCCCGCGACACGGTCTCCAGATTCTTGCCGAGCTGGATGATCTGCTTGCCGAACGCCGTGCGGTTGGCGCCGCGCTTGACCAGCAGATCGAGTGCCTTCTCGGCCTGGCCGATCGAGCGCATGCAGTGATGGATGCGGCCCGGACCGAGGCGCACCTGCGAGATCTCGAAGCCACGGCCCTCGCCCAGCAGGATGTTCGACTCAGGGACACGGACATTCTCGAACTTGAGATGCATGTGACCACGTGGTGCATGGTCGTGCCCGAAAACCTGCATCGGCCCCAGGATGCGCACGCCCGGCGTATCCATGGGCACCAGGATCTGCGACTGCTGGAACTGCGGTGACGCGTCGGGGCTGGTCTTGACCATGACGATCATGATCTTGCAGCGCGGATCGCCGGCGCCGGAGATGTAGTACTTCTCGCCGTTGATCACCCATTCGCCGCCAACCAGCTCGGCGCGCGTCGTGATGTTCTTGGCATCCGATGAGGCGACATTCGGCTCGGTCATGGCGTAGGCCGAACGGATCTCGCCGTTCAGCAACGGCTTCAGCCACTTCTCCTTCTGCTCGGGCGTGCCCACCCGCTCCAGCACCTCCATGTTGCCCGTGTCGGGGGCCGAGCAGTTCAGCGTTTCCGAAGCCAACGGCTGCTTGCCGAGTTCCGCGGCGATATAGGCATAGTCGAGGTTGGTGAGCCCCTGCCCGATCTCCGAGTTGGGCAGGAAGAAGTTCCACAGGCCCGACGCCTTCGCCTTGTTCTTGGCGACTTCCAGCAGCTCGAGCTGGCCCGGCGCCCAGCTCCACGGATCCTTGCGGCCTTCGCCCAGGCGGAAGAACTCCTCCGACATCGGGGCGACATTCTCGTCTATGTGCTTCTTGACGGCGTCGAACAGCGGCTGCGCCGCTTTGGACATGGCGAGATTGTTCAGCTCGGCATCGAGATCGGGACGGGGCGCCGCGGCGGGCTTGGGTCGCATGGGGGATTTCCTCTGTTCGCAGGGTTGCCCAGCCATCCCTACAGACCTCCCTTGGTAGGTCAATCCTCACCCTGCCCAGATGCTTCTCGCCAATTTCTGGCTGCGAAAAGCAGGCGCCCGGCCCCCTTGCCCCGGCGCGCTCAGGCCTCATGCTGTCGGCAAATCGGAGGAACGCCTTCATGAAGTTCGGCATCTTCTATGAACTGCAGTTGCCGCGGCCCTGGAACGACGGCGACGAACACAGGCTTTATCTCAACGCTCTGGACCAGCTCGAACTGGCCGACCGCCTGGGCTACGACCACGCCTGGCAGGTCGAGCACCACTTCCTCGAGGAATATTCCCATTCGCCGGCGCCTGAGTCCTTCCTGGCTGCCGCCAGCCAGCGCACCAGGAAGATCCGCCTCGGCCACGGCATCTACCAGCTCACGACCAACCACCCTGCCCGTGTCGCTGAACGGGTCGCCACACTCGACCTGCTGTCGAGCGGCCGCTGCGAGTTCGGCATGGGTGAAAGCGCCTCGATCACCGAGCTCGAGCCGTTCGGCGTGAACATGGAGAACAAGCGCGAGGTCTTCGAGGAAGCCGTGCGCGCGATCCTGCCGATGTTCAAGGACGGCGCCAGCGAGCATCACGGCAAGTACTTCAACATGCCGCTGCGCCACGTGCTGCCCAAGCCGTTGCAGAAGCCGCATCCGCCCCTCTGGGTCGCCTGCTCCCAGCTCGAGACCCTGGCCAAGTGCGGTGAATGGGGCTTTGGCGCCCTGGGCTTCCAGTTCGTGTCGGCCGATGCCGCCCATGCCTGGGTGCATGCCTACTACAACGCCTTCGTGAAGCGGCAGAAGAAGCTCGCCGACTACCGGACCAATCCCAACATTGCGCTGGTCTCGTTCTTCATGTGCGCCAAGACCGACGAGGAAGCGCGCGAACGCGCCGACGGCTGCACCTTCTTCCAGTTCGCCCTGCGCTTCTACGGCCAGTCCGCCAACCGCGCCCGGCCGCCGGCCGGCACGGTCAACATGTGGGACGAGTACAACAAGTGGAAGAAGGCCAATCCCGAGGCGCATGCCGCGGCGCTGCGCGGCGGCCTGATCGGCTCGCCCGAGACCATCCGGCGCAAATTGCGCAAGTTCCAGGCCTCAAACATCGACCAGGTCGTGCTGCTGAACCAGGCCGGCCGTAACTCCCATGAACATATCTGCGAGTCGCTCGAGCTCTTCGCCAGCGAAGTCATGCCCGAGTTCCATGCCGCCCATCCGCAGCTCCTGAAGTGGAAGGAGCAGGTCCTGAACCGCGAGATCGAGCTCGAGGAGATCGATACTTCCGCCTTCACCGATCGTTATGGTGGCACGATGAAGAACATCGCCCCCACCGCGGCCAAGGCGCAGGCGGCTGAATAGGAGACGGGCGCCCCATTCGCCCCGTCGCCAGTACAGCGGTGGTGCACAAGGTGTGCACAACGCGCTATACAAATGGCGCCATGTCGAACAGAACCAAGAAACTACGTGCCCGTCCCCTCGGTCTTCCTTTCGAAGGCCGCACTGGAAAAAACAACGCCATCACCGACGTCGAGGGCGTCCTGGTCGGCTACTCGACGATCGTGGAAGGACACGGCCCGCTGGAGGTTGGAAGGGGGCCGGTCCGGACGGGAGTCACGGCGATCCTGCCGCGTGGCCATTCAAAGGAGATGCGCCCGATCTGGGCGGGCTTTCATGCCCTGAACGGCAACGGCGAAATGACCGGCGTGCACTGGATCAACCATGCCGGACATTTCTACGGCCCGATCTGTATCACCAACACCCATAGCGTCGGCACGGCCCACGCCGCTGCGACCAGATGGATGATCGACCATCACCGCGACGATTTCCGGAACCAGCATGTCTGGGCCCTGCCCGTCATCGCCGAGACCTATGACGGCAAGCTGAACGACATCAACGGCCAGCATGTGCGTGAAGAGCATGTCCTGGCGGCGATCGACGGCGCGACGGACGGTCCGGTGGCCGAAGGCAATGTCGGCGGTGGCACCGGCATGATCGCTTACGAGTTCAAGGGCGGCACCGGCACGGCGTCCCAGAAGGTGGCGCTCGGCGACAAGGACTACACGGTCGGCGTGCTGGTCCAGGCCAATCACGGGATCCGCGACTGGCTCACCGTCCTCGGCGTGCCGGTCGGCAAGTACATGCGCGACGACCGGCTGGTCGCCACGGAACAGGGCTCGATCATCGTCGTGATCGCCACCGATATCCCGATGCTGCCCCATCAGCTGCAGCGCGTGGCGCAGCGCGCGTCGCTCGGCATCGGCAAGGGCGGCACGCCGGGCGGCAACAGTTCCGGCGACATCTTCCTCGCTCTCAGCACCGCCAACTCGATCCCGCGCGCCGAAGCGATAGCCCGCCCGCGTTCGATGGAGTGCATTCCCGACGAATGGCTCGATCCGGTCTACCTGGCGACCATCCGTGCCGTCGACGAATCGATCGTGAATGCCATGCTGGCCGCCGAGGACACGCCCTGCCTGAAACCCGCGGGGAAGATCTGCCGGGCGATCGACGGACCAAAGCTGCTCGAGCTCGTTCGCAACCGTACCGGCTGAACGACTCGCCTTGGCCGCGGGTCGTACGCCCGCGGTCACGACAGGCTTGTTGCTCCCGGTGCCTCTTCCGGCGGACTAGGATGACGGCACAATCCTACCGCCGTTCCAAGCGAACCCAGGGGAATGCCATGCTCGAAACTCTCCCGGACCCCCTCGTCGTCCGTCGCGAAACACACGTTGCGGCGCCACCTGCCGCGGTGTTCGCCCTCCTCACAGATCCCGAGAAGATTCTGCGCTGGATGGGAACGGAAGCGGAGATCGATCCGCGTCCAGGCGGACTCTATCTCGTGAATGTCACCGGTGCTCGGTTTGCCCGCGGCGCTTTCCGCGAAGTCGTCCCGGTTCATCGCCTGGCTTACAGCTTCGGCTGGGACGGCAGCGAGAGCGTGCCGGCGGGATCGAGCCTGATCGAGATCGATCTGATCGAGCAGCCGACCGGGACACTGCTGCGCTTCACCCAGACAGGCCTGCCCGACGAAGCGCAATGCGCCGCACATGGCGACGGCTGGACGCACTATCTCGGGCGGCTGGTCGAGGTCGCTTCCGGACGCGACCCGGGCCCGGACCCTTGGCGCGGTCGCGTCGGTCCGAACTGACGGCATTCGGACGCAGCCGCCCATGACAGGCTGGTGGTCCTGACGGCATGATTGCCGCATGGATCTGTCCGCGCCCCTCGCCTGGCTGATCGACGAGGCCGGCGGTTCGGCGGGTGCCGACCGGTTCCTGGCCGAGCTCGGCCAACGCCTGCAGGCCGATGGCCTGCCCTTGGCCGGCGGCGCGCTCACGCTCGCAGTGCCGCATCCGATCATTTCTCGCCGTACTTGGTTGTGGCGGGCCGAAACCGGCGCCGTGATCGAGGCGCTGAGCTTCGTCGACGGCCCACAAAGCGAGGACGGTCGCGACTGGCTGGCCGAGCTCGGTCCGGTGCAGACGAATGCGATCGGCGCAGCTTTTCATGCGTCCGCACCCGACCGGCCGGTCCTCAGCTGGGCAGGAAGCCGGCCGTTCGACGCGGTCGAGGTCGAAAAACTGCATCGGATCGCCCGCTTCGCTGCGGCGCCATTGGCGGCACTCGCCGCACGCGCCGCGCTGACTGCATTGCTCGAGGCCTATCTCGGCCGGCGCAGCGCGGCGCGTGTGCAGGCCGGTGCCCTGCGTCGCGGCACCGGCGAGACCATCCGCGCTGCACTGCTCTACGCCGACCTGCGCGGCTTCACCGCGCTCTCCGAAGCGACGGAACCGGCAGCGGTGATCGCCGCCCTGGATGCCTGGTTCGACCGGGTCACGGGGGCCGTGCATGCCTTCGGCGGCGAAGTCCTGAAATTCATCGGAGACGGTGTGCTGGCGATCTTTCCGGTCACCGGCACTTCAGCCGAAGCCTGCACCGCTGCGCTGGAGTCGATCGTCGCCGCACGCGCCGGGATGGCGCATCTGGATGCTGCCCGACGCACCCAGGGTCTGCCACCTCTCGCCTTCGGCGCCGCGCTGCATCTCGGTGAGATCCTGTGGGGCAATATCGGCGCGGCCGACCGGCTGGACTTCACCGCCATCGGCCCTGCCGTCAATCTCGTCAGCCGGCTGGAAGGCCTGTGCCGCACGCTTGGCCGATCGGTCCTGATCTCCGGTGCCGTCGCTAGCGAATTGACGGCACCGTCGAGGCGCCCCTTGGTGCCTCTTGGCGAGCACGCGTTGCGCGGCATCGCAACGCCGTGCGCCGTCTTCACCCTGCCGGAGGTTTGAATTCGGCGAGCCGATCGAACTGCGGCTGACCCGCCGCCTGCATCGTCTGCCACCAGGCGTCGATCTGCTTGAACTCCGCGGGAACGGTGACGAAGAGAGACGTGGCGAAGCTCTCCCAGGCCTCCTTGAAGGGTGTAGAGACGGAGGTCAGCAGCGGCACGTCAGCCTCGACGGCCGCCACGAAGGCCTCGCGCAACCCACCTCCCGCGGCTTCGAGCTTGCCGAACTTGCTCAGCACCACCAGATCGCAGCCTTGTGCAATGTCTCGCCGCACCGCCGCTGCCGCCGCGAGTGCATCGCTGCCGGCCAGATGGCAGGTCGTCGAGCCCGCCCCGAGATCCTGGAAGATCGGATACATCGCATCATCACGCAGACTACGGAGATATCCGGCGCTGCAGGCCCGATCCGGCAGCCCATGATCTTCGGCGAGGACGCCGGCCAGATTTGCCGTGGAGCGCCAGTGCGCCGTCAGGCTGCGGAAAAGTTCCTGCACAAGGGCACTCGGCGCACCTTGCACGACGGCGATCTTCCTGCAGACCTCGCTCATGGCGATCCTCCTGCCGCATCTCTCTGTCGCTGACCGATCAGCCTCTTTCTTAGCCCTGCGACACGAACAGATGAAGGGCTCCTTCGTAGGCCGGTTGGCTGCGCAGGTGACCGTGCTGCACATCCCACCTGCCATCCGCCAGGTCGCGGCGCAAATGACCGACATAGGCCTCGCTCGTCGGCAGATCGACGAAGCTCCAGGCGGAGTTCGCCAATCGAGCGCCGTCTTCGAGCAGTCTTTCCGGCCGTCCGTAGTAGGCTTCGTTGAAGCCGTCAGTGCAGTGCAGCGGTATGGACACCGTCTGCACCTCGACCTTGCCCAACGCTGCGGCGAGTTGATCCAGTTTCGGATAACGGCTCGCTTCAATGGCCGCCATGCGGGGTGCGTAGCTGGCCAGCCAGAACTGCTCGACACGTTCGGGAAGGCAGGACATCAGCACGATCGGCCCTCGCGTCACGCGGCGCATTTCGCGAAGCCCGGCACCGACATTCTTCCATTGATGGATCGAGAAGATTGCCATGCTGGCGTCGAACGATCGGTCGGCAAACGGCAGGCGCTCGGCCACGCCGTCGATCGCCGGCACCAGGGTCGCCGGCCGTTGCGCCCGCATGGAGGCCGACGGCTCGACGGCCGTGACGTCACGATCCGCCGGCTCGTAGGATCCGGCACCGGCGCCGACGTTCAGCACGGAGCGCGCATCCCCTAAGACGTGATGGATCTGCCGGGCAATCGCCGGATCGGGCTGCCGATAGACCGTATAGTTGCGGCCAATCACCCCGTAATCGGCATCTCCGGCACTTCCATCGATACGGCGGTCTGCCATGGCACGTCCTTTCGACTGTGAGATGAATCGGTTTCGTGACTTCGACGCACGAATGCGTGCTGCGGGCCCTGTCTAGAGCCCATTGATCGGCGGCGAAAAGGCAGTACTACTCGCCAATCCGTGAGCAGAACTCACAATTGGATTGCATCGATGGCCCGTCGCCTGCCGCCTCTCTCCACCCTGCGCGCCTTCGAGGCGACGGCCCGCCTCGGTTCCGTGACGCGGGCCGCCGAGGAACTGGGCCGCACCCACGGCGCGGTGTCGCGCCAGTTGCGCGCCCTGCAGGAGCAGGCCGGCCTGCCCTTGTTCGAGAAGGCCGGCACCGGACTTCGTCTCGCGCCGGCCGGCCAGGCGTTGCAGGCGACCGTCGCCGGCACCTTCGATGCCCTGGAGCAGGGCTGGGCGCGATTGCAGGACGACGCCCGCGGTCCCGGCATCCATGTCGCCTGCAGCGCCACCTTCGCAATGCGCTGGCTGGTGCCGCATCTCCCGGCCTTTTATCGGCGCCATCCGGACGTGCGGGTGCGTCTGTCGATGACTTCGGCCCGTGAGATCCGCCACCAAGGCGCCGACCTCGTCATCGCCTGGGATCGGCATGCCTACCCCGAGCGGGATCGCGAGCGCGCCATCCACCTGGGCGACGTTGCCTTTGGGCCGGTCTGCGCCCCGGACCATGCCCTCGTCCGCCAGCGCCGCCGTCTCTCCTTCGCGACGCGGATCGACCATGACTTCACGTCGACAGCCTGGACCTCCTGGCAGGAAGTCACCGGCTTCGTCGTGACGCACGAGCGGGAGCTGCATTTTCCCCACACACACCTCTGCATCGAAGCAGCATTGGCGGGCCTAGGCGTCGCCCTGGTCGAACGGCGCATGGTGGCCGACGACCTGGCCAACACGAAGCTCGTGGCACCGCTGGGTTTCACGCAATTCCCCGAGGGCCTTGCCGCCGTGCCGGCTTCCGAGCGGGCCGCCTCGAAGGCCGCTCGCGCCTTCATCGCCTGGATGTCAGAGGAACTCGACCGGCCCCGTTTCGATGGTCACGCGCCGGCAATGTCGTAATATGCAGCCAAATATAGATGTATAGCGATCTGGAGTTGGACGATGAGCATGACGACGCCCAAGCAGGAAGCGCACGAGACCGACCGTCGCGCCCGCCTGGTCGACGCCGAACGACGCGCGGTCGCCTTGTTCGATGCGATCGAGGTTGCCGGCCTCATCATTGCCGGGCGCAATGAACGCGACGTCGAGCGCGATATCTACGACCTCGCGAAGGCGCGCTTCGGTGTCGAGAAGCACTGGCACAAGCGCATCGTGCGCACTGGCCCCAACACGCTCCTCACAGCCGGCGACAATCCGCCGGTCCGCACGATCGCCGAGGACGACACCGTCTATGTCGACCTGGGTCCCGTGTTCGACGAATGGGAAGGCGATGTCGGCCGCACCTATCTCATGGGCGACGATCCGACCAAGGCACGGCTCATTGCCGACTTGGAGCGGATCTTCGAGATCGGCCAGGCCCATTTTCACGCGACCCCCGACATCACGGGCGCCGCGCTCTACGACTTCGTCTGCCGGCAAGCCGATGCGGCGGGCTGGAGGTTCGGCGGCAGTATCGCCGGCCATGTCGTCAGTGAATTCCCGCATGCCCGGCTGCCCGGCGACAAGGAACTGAACCGCATCAGCCCGCGCAATCCGCTGCCGATGCGCGAGCCCGACGGGCTGGGCCAGGTGCGCCACTGGATCCTGGAGGTCCACCTGGTCGATCCCGCCCGCACCTTCGGCGGCTTCTACGAACGACTGCTGTAGCCCGGCTGAAGCAAGCTCCTGCGCCCGTTAGGTCGAGCGCGAGAAAACGACGTCAGAAAGAGCTGCTGTCAGCGCGCGAGGTTCGGTAGACGTCGCGAACGTCCGGCGCTTCGCCAAGCTGCTTTTCGTCGGGTACGATCCCCTCCTCGCGCATCACCTTGCGCACGATGGCGAAACAGGCGGCGCCGGTCGGGATGCCGCAATAATGGCCGATATGCAGCAGCACTTCCCGCAATTGAACCTGGGGCACCCCCGTCCGCAGCAGGGCATTCCGCACGTGCCGCTCGAACTCCTCCATCTGGCCGGCACCCGCCAGCATGGCGAGACTGACGAGGCTGAGCGTGGGTCGGTCGATGATGCCGCGTGTCCAGGTACCAGCCCAGCTCACGTTGGTGACATACATGTTCCAGGCATGGTCGAAACCGCTGCCCTGCCCCTGCAGACGATCGACATGCTGGTCGCCCAGAACAGCGCGCCGGCTGGCCGCGCCAGCGGGGTCGAAATCGTGCGTCATCAGTGGGAACTCCCCTCGGTAGCCGCCATATCCCGCCAGCGTCGCATGCTTTCCCAGCCACGCCGGGCGACCGCTTCCGGTGGCTGTGCCAGGTACGCGGAGTTGAAGATTTCGACGACGACGTCGCCGGCATAGCCGTGGCTGGCGAGGTCGGTGAAGAAGCCGTCGAGCGGCGCCTGGCCCTCGCCGGGAAACAATCGGTAACCGCGACTGACCTCCAAGGGCGACAATCTGGTCTGCGCCAGATCGCTCACCTCGACCAGCGCCAGATGCCGCGGCGCGATCGTCTCCAGAGCAACGCGTGCCTGCCCCTGCACGAAGGCATGGAACACGTCGAGTTGCAGACCGAGCGCGGGACTGTCCACTGCCGTCACCAGCGCCAGGCCACGCTGCCAGTCACACACGTGCGGCGCCCAGGCAATGGGCTCGTAGGCGATACGCAGCCCGCGTCCGACTGCCTCCTCGGCAAGCTGTCCGAGATCCTCGACGAGCAAGGCGGTGTCTCCGCGCGCCGAAGGCTGGGTGTTGGCGGCAAGGGTTACCAGCGGCGCGCCGATCAGGGCGGCCAAATCCATGATCCGTCGCGCGATATCCAGCTTGCGCGGCCGCTCCTGCGATGAGCAGCCTTCGAAGTGACGGATGGCCTGCAGAGCCGCGACGGCGAGCCCCTCGTCTTCGAGCGTGCGCAGCGCGATTTCGGGACCTTCGTAGTGATCGAACAGGTCGCGCCCCCACAGTTCGGTGGCCGTGAAGCCTGCGGCACGTATGGCGCGTGCCTTGGTGGCAAAGTCACCGCTCAGTGTGGCGGTCGTGAAAGCAAGACGATTCATCATCGGGGAAGTATGCCTTGGTGCCGATAGGCTGTCAGGATATCGAGGATCATTGCAGACGTGTCGACGGCATCGCCAAAGCCATGACGGCGCAACTTGTCGAGCGACATCGTCTGGTCCCAGCCCAGCGCCAGCGTCGCATCCATGAAGTGCCAATCCACCAGCGTCGAGAGCTCGTCGAACGCCAGCCCCTCGCGCCGAGCCAGCTCTCGCCAACGCTCGGCGAGAGCCGGCATCTCCTCGCACAATGCACGAGGCTGTGGACCTGCGGGCTCCATGCCGAAGGCGCGGGCGTAGACAGGCCATACCTCCCGCCAGGAGAAGGTGTCGCCGTTTGCGACATTGAAGTCCTGATCCTGTGCGGCCGGATCGGTGGCCGCCCACAGCATGGCGCGCGTCAGCAAGTCGGCGTTGGTCACCGTCAACCGGGCCTCGAATGCCGCTTGCGTGGACGGGAAAGAAAGCGGCTTTCCCTGTGCCCTGGTCAACGCCGCATAGACGCCCAAGCCCAGCATGAGATTGCTGGGGCTGCCCGTCGCAATTCCACAAACGCAGTGCGGACGCAGCGTCGACCAGTGCCAGTGGCGACCACGCGCGCGCGCTTCCACCAATGCCCGCTGGTCGTAGTAGAAATGCTCGACCGGCAGTTTTGGATCGCTTTCCCGTGCAGGGTTCTGGAACGGACCCAGGGTCGAACCGTACCACTTCAAGCCGTGGATGAGTTGCACGTGCATCAGCGACGGCAGGTCCTGCAGCGCTTCCAGCACCACCGTCAACGCTTCGACATTGGCGTTGCGCTCGATCAGGTAGCCGGGCTGCCAGGCCCGCGCGAGGAAGAAGACGTGCGTGACATCACCTGCCTCGCCAAGCGCCGCCCTCGCCGCCCGGCCGTCCAGCAAGTCGAGGGCGATCACGCGATGGGTCGCGAACACCTCCGTCGGAACGCGCCGCTGCGTCGAGACTATCTCCCAATCATCGGCGGCCAGCGCCTGGATCAGGTGGCGACCGACCAGCCCGGAGCCGCCGACCACAAGGGCCTTCTTGCCGGACCTCGTCATCCGTCGACCCGCGCCCCCGACTTCTTGACCACGTCCGCCCAGCGCGTTGTTTCGTCCTGCACGAAGCGCCGAAACGCGTCACGCGGCATGCTGGTGGCGTTGGTGCCCAGATCATTGAACCGACGCACTGCTTCGGGTGTCTTCAGGATGCGCTGCACTTCGGCCGAGAGCCGGTCCAGGATCTCGGGCGGCGTGCCGGCAGGCGCGAACAGGCCCTGCCAGGAAGTGGCCACGAAACCGGGCAGCGTCTCGGCAATGGTCGGAATTTCGGGCGTGTCGGCCCAGCGCGTTGCCGAACTGATGGCGAGAGGACGCAGTTTGTCGGCGCGCACCTGCGCTAACGCCGTGGGCATGTTGTCGAACGCTAGCTGAATTTGGCCCGAGGTCAGATCCGTCATCATCTGGCTGCTGCCCTTGTAGGGCACATGGATCATTTGCGTACCGGTGGTCATCTTGAACAGTTCCGCCAGCACATGGGTCGAGGTACCGACGCCGGTCGATCCATAGGTGAGCTTGTCCGGATTGGCTTTGAGGTATTGCACCAGCTCGGCCACGGTCTTCACCGGCACGCTGGGATGCACCACCAGCATGTTGGGTCCGGAAGCCACCAGCGACACGGGCTCGAAGCTCTTCAGGTTGTCGTAGCGCAGTGACGGGTAGAGCGAAGGGTTGATGGCATGCGAGCTGACCGTGCCCATGATCAGCGTGTAACCGTCCGGCGGCGCCTTGGCGACGTATTCGGCCGCCACGCTGCCCCCGGCGCCGAGCTTGTTCTCGACGACGACCGGCACCTTCCAATCTTCCGACATGTGTTGGGCCAGGTAGCGCGCCACCACATCGGTGACGCCACCTGCGCTCAACGGCACGACGATGGTGATCGGACGCTGAGGATAGGCTGCCTGCGCCATGGCGAATAATGGCCAGCCCGTCACGAGCAGGGCCGAACCTGCAAGGAATTGCCTTCTGCGTGTCGACCTGCGGTTCGATGTCATGTTTCCCTCCCTTTCCCTTTTTCCCCTTGTCCCCTGTTTCTCTAGCCCTCGGGCTCGTCGGAACCGTCAGCCGGATGCCATTGGATCCGGATCGAAACTGGGTCGCGGCCCGGTGATCGGCGGCATGTCCCAGGCTCCCGCCGTATGACGCGGCGCATCTGCATTCACCCGTACGTCCAGCACGACCGGTCCGCCGAGATCGAGGGCCGCGCGCAGTTGCCCGGCCAGATCTGCGGGGCGCTCCACTCGGACACCGCGGGCGCCCATGGCTTCGGCCAGCAGGGCATAGTCGGTGCTGAACAGTGCGCCATCCACCCCCTGATCGCGAAAGCGCGTGGCAAACTCGCGATTCTTTCCGAAGAATCCGCGCTGCAGGTCGCGGATCGACACATAGCCGCTGTTGTTCCAGACGATCCAGACGACAGGCAGCCGGTATTCGACGGCCGTGGCCACCGCGCTTGCATGCATCAGCATGCCGCCGTCGCCCACCACGGCCAGCACGCGGCGATCGGGCGCGGCGAACTGCGCGCCGATCGCCCCGCCGACGCCGAAGCCCATGGTCGCCGAGCCACCAGACTGGAGGAACAAACCCTCCTCACGGGCAGGCCACTGTTGCACCATCCAGCTATGATGCTGGCCGATGTCCGACAGCACCACGGCATCGCGCGGCGCCACGGCGGCGATATCGGCGACCACCCGCGCGGGATGCAGCGGCGTTTCGTCGTTCAGGCGGCCAGGCAGCAGCGCATCGTGCCATAGGGCGCGCCAGCGCCCGGTCGTTTCCAACCAACCGGCGCGGCGCTCCGGGTGCACATTGGGAAGCGCTCGAGCGGCGCCCGCGAGTTGATCGAAAAAAGTCGCGGCGTCGGCCAGGATGCCGAGTTCGGTGGCATAGTTGCGCGCCAGCGCTGCCGGATCGACATCGACATGGATGATGCGCGTGCCCGCACTGTGCGTCACGCCTTCCGCCCAACTGCTCGTCGAGCGGTCGCCGAAACGTGTTCCCACCGCCAGCATCACATCGCATCCGCGGCTCGCGCGATTGCCTGGATAGCCGCCGTCGCGCCCGGTCGGGCCGAGATGCAGCGGGTCGGCATCGTCCAGCACGCCCTTGCCCTGCGGCGTCGTTGCGACCGGAATGCCCAGCGCCCGGCTGATACGCCGCAAGGCCGCCCCTGCCGCGCCGGTCAGGCAGCCGTGCCCCGCCAGGATGAGGGGGCGCTGAGCGGCCAGAAGCAGGTCCAGCGCACGTTGCACGCTGGCCTCGGGCGCCGCGCAACGCCAGTCCACACCGGCACGCCAGGTTGCCGGATCCTGTAGGGTGGCGTCCGTGCGCTCCTCGAAAACGTTGAACGGCACATCCAGATGCACCGGTCCCGGTCGTCCCGCCACCAGGGTGGTGCACGCCTGACGCATCAGGCCAGGCAGCATGTCGGCCCGCGGCGCCTGGAAGCTGCGCTTCACATAAGGCCGCATCGCCGTGACGAAATCGGCCTGGTGATGATGCCCCAGTTCCTGGAACGGCCCCTTGTTGAACTGCTGAGTGGGGATGTTGCCGGTGATGGCCAGCAACGCCGAGGCATCGAACAAGGCATTGGCGACCGCCATCTGAATATTGATCGAGCCGGGGCCGCATGAAGTGAAGGTCGCCACCGGCTGGCGGGTGACGCGGTAGTACGCATCGGCGGCGAAACCCGCGATCTGCTCGTTGTGGACCGACACCGTCTGGATGCGGTCCCGTCGATCGAGGGCCGCGTCCATGAGGCCGACGATGCCGTGACCACACAAGCCAAAGAGATACGGCATCTTCTCGGCGATCAGGTGGTCGACGATGATCTCGGCGCCGCGGGACGAACTGGTCAAGGAATGTCTCCCCTTCTTCGAATGTGATTGGCGAGCAGCGGCATCAGATGGGCGCCCGGGCGATAGCGTCGGCCAGTGTTTCCAAAGTGTCGAACACCTGCACGCCGGCACGGCGCAGGCTCTTCTGCTTGGAGCCAAGCGACCCGCGCTCGCCCAGCACCAGGGCGCCGGCGTGCCCCATGGTCACGCCTTCCTTGGCCTGAGCGCCGGCAATGAGAGCATAGGCGGGCTTGGGCGCGCCGAGCCGGCCCCAGACATCGGCGAACTCCTCCTCTTCGTCGCCGCCGATCTCGCCGATCAGCAACACCGCGCGCGTGGCCGCGTGGGCGGCGAAGCCGGCAGCAAGGTCGGCAAAGCGCACCCCCTTCACCGGATCGCCGCCGACACCGATCCAGGCACTCTGTCCCAGGCCGCGCGCCACCAGGCGCCGGCCGACTTCGTAGGACAGGGTCCCGCTCTTGGACATGACGCCGACGGCACCGGGCGCCAGTGACACATCGGGCAGGAAGCCCAGCTTGATCTCGCCCGGGATGCACAGCCCCGGCGTGGAGGCCCCGACCCAGATCAGGCCGGCGGCGCGGGCGATGGCACGAATGTGCAACGCATCGTGCACCGGCACGCCTTCAGCGACCGTGACGACAACCCTCAGGCCGGCCGCGGCCGCCTCTCGCACCGCCTCCAGAGTGTTCTGCGGCGGCACCAGGGCGATGCTGGCGACGGCGCCGGTGGCGCGCACCGCTTCTCCGCAGTCGGCATAAACGGGAAAGGCATGCGCCTCGCCCGATCGGACCCGGCCGGTACCGCCGACGATGTGGGTGCCGTAGCGCTGCATCAGCGTCGCATGCTTCTGGCCCATGCGACCGGTAATGCCTTGCACGATCACCGGCGACCTTCCGTCGAGCTCAAACAGCATCGCACGCCTCCTTGCGGCTCACGGTGCGCAGTCGTTCGGCGGTGAGCGCGATGGCCCGCTCCAGGTCGGGCTCGAAGGCAATGCCGAGATCGGGATGGGCCGCAATGATGTCGCGCGCCACAGCTTCACCGTTGCCCACTAGCCGGACCACCAGCGGCAGGCGGAAGCCGGGGCGTTCACGCAGGGCATCGACCAGCAGCTGGGCGAACTCCGACAAATCGGTGATGCCGGCGAAGATATTGACCAACACCACGCGCACATCGCGCGCAGCAGCCAGCCAATCGAAGATTTGCAGCAGCCGGGCCGGGCTGCCGCGCATCTGCCCCGTACGCATGTCGCAGAAATTGTTGGGCGTGAGGCCTTGTGCCACCAGCTCGTCGATCAGCATCATCGAAAGACCTGCCCCGGTGGTCACCAGGCCGACCTGGCCGGCGGGATCGATCTCGACGAAGTCGAAGTCCTGCGAGAGCTTGCGCCAGGCATCAGGATAGAGCGCGCGGCCGTCGCTCAGTATCCCGCGCAGCGCGGGCTGGGCCGCCAGCGTGTTCATGTCGATCACGACCTTGGCATCGCCCGCGACGAAGCGGCCGTCGGGCTGCGCGAACAGCGGATTGATCTCGGCCAGCATCAACTGGCGGGACAGAAAGAGCGCGATCAACCGTCGGCAGAGGTCGAGCAGGCCGGCGCGTTGGGTATCGGCGACACGATCGGCCATCCGGCCGGCAGCGGCCTCCAGCGCCTCGGCGTCCAGGGGCAGGACTTCGCTGAAGCCTCTCTCGCCGTACGCGGCCTGCGACTCCACGTCCATGCCGCCGTGGGGCGAATAGATGAGCCGCACCCCGCCCGCCGCGGCGTCCACCATGAGAGCGAGATAGTGTTCGGGACCGCCGCTCATCTCCTCGACCAGCACTTCCCGCGTATCGCAACCCTTGATGCGCAGCCCGAGAAGAGCCTGCAGGATCGTCGGCAGCTCGGCGGTAGTTGCCACCGGCCGCACGCCACCCGCCTTACCACGCCCGCCCACGGGCACCTGCGCCTTGGCGATCCAGGGACCTACCCCCGGCAGCACCGCACCGCCTGGGGCATCGCGGAACCGCATTCCGCGCGGCGTGGCGATGCCGGCCTCGCGGAACAGGACCTTGCCATCGGCTTCAAGCAACAACATGACCGCGCATCCCTTTCGCCGTGTTCAGACGTTGAAGACGACGAAGCGTTCTTCGGTGAGCTCGCGCACCGCAAAACGCGGCCCCTCGCGGCCAATGCCGCTCGCCTTGACACCGCCATAAGGCGCCTGATCCGAGCGCCAGGTGCTCGTCCCGTTGACGATTACCGCTCCCATGCGCAGCGTGCGGAGCGCCTGCATGGCGAGCGGCAGCGAACTCGTATAGATGCCGGCCTGCAGGCCATAGGGCCCTGCATTCACGAGATCGAATGCACTCTGCAGGTCGTCGTAAGGCATCAACGCGATCACGGGCCCGAAGACTTCGCCACGCACCGTCTCGCAGTGTGCCGGCACGTCGGCAAGTACGGTGGGCTGTACCACGGCGCCGACATGGGTGCCGCCGCGCAGTAGCCGCGCGCCCTCCGCCACCGCGGCGTCGACCAGCGACTGGATACGCATTGCCGACTTCACCGAGATCACGCTGCCCACGTCCGTGGCCTCGTCCAACGGATCGCCTACCCGCAGCCGGTCGACATGGTGAACGACGCGCTGGACAAACTCGTCGTAGATGTCGCGATGCACGCACACGTTCTGGACAGATATGCAGCTCTGCCCTGCCAAGCGCATGCTGTTACGCGCACAGGCCTCGGCCGCCTCTTCCAGGGGCGCGTCCGCCGCTACGATGGTGAAGCCGTTGCCCCCCAGTTCGAGGGCGACCCGCTTCAGGCCGCTTGACGCCTTGACGATCTCGCCGATCCGGCTGGATCCCGTGAAGGACACGAAGTCGACCTGGGGCGCCCGCACCATCCGCGCCGCGGCCTCGTCGCCCTGCACCAGTTGCAGCCAGTGCGACGGGATGCCGGCGCCCAGAATGACCTCAACGAGACGATGGATCGTGAGCGCCGCCTGCGGCGACGGCTTGAGGATGACGGCATTGCCGGCCGCCCAGGCCGGCCCGAGCTTGTGCGCCGTGAGATTGATCGGCGCATTGAAAGGCGTGATGGCTGCCACCACGCCCACGGGGAAACGCACGCTCACGCCGAGCTTGCCTGCGCCGATGGCGCTGCTTTCCATCGGCACCTGGGCGCCCTCGATCCGCAGGCCCTCCTGTGCCGACAACTCCAGCGTCTCGGCACTGCGGAGCGCTTCGGTCAAGCCGTCGCGCACCGGCTTGCCGGTTTCGAGCGCCATGATGCGCGCCAGGTCAGGCGCGGCATCGCGCACGGCGGCGGCGGCGGCATACAGTCGGGCCGCCCGTTCGCGCGCCGGCATCTCCACCACTTGGATCGACGCCCGCACCGCGGCGTCGAGGGCGTCGTCCAGTTGAGCCTCCTCGCACTCGCAAACCGGCGGCAGCGGCGCGCCGGTGAACGGAGCGGTGCCGGCCTGGCGACGGGCCGAGCCGGTCCAGTGCCCGTCGATAAAGAGCGGCACGAAGTCGGGCAGCGAAGCGGGCAAGGTCATGGATCTGGCGCCTTCAGTTGAGCGCCAGCGCCATAATGCCGTCGGGCGAATCTCCCTCGTTGACGAGGCGCCTGCTGATCAGGTCTTTCAACGTCTCGGTCGCACCGCCGCCGAGTGTCCCGTAGCGGGCACCACGGAACAGGCGCGACACGAGATATTCGTCGGTGAACCCGTAGCCGCCATGCACCTGGACAGCCTCGCTGGTCACGCGCATCGCCGTCTCGTTGCAGGTGATCTTGGCCACCGCCGACAGGAACGGGTCGGGAAAGGGATTGGCCGAGGCGCAGGCCTTGTACAGCAATCCTCGAGCGCCCTCGATATCGCGGTACATGTCGGCCAGCTTCCAGCGGATGCCCTGCGACTCCGACACCGGCCGGCCGAAGATCGACCGCTCCTTGGTGTAGCGTACCGCCTCGTCGAACGCCCCTTCAGCCAGCCCCAGCGAAATGCTGGGATTGAGGCAGCGCTGCGTATTGAAGGCGTTCAGCAGCTTGCGGAACCCATCCTCGCGGATGACCAGGTTCTCGAGCGGCAGTTCGCAGTCGTTGAACTGCACCTCGTGCAGGTTCTCACCACCCAGCGTGTGATACGTGCCCGTGACGGCGAAACCGGGCGTGCTGGGCTCCACCAGCACGCAGCCGATGCCTTCGCGTCCCGGCTGCCCGTTGATGCGCGTGAATACCACGAACATGCCCGCTTCGGCTGCCCGGCTGATCAGCGTTTTGGTCCCGTTGAGAACGAGCCGGTCGCCTTTGATGACGGTGTTGGTCCGGTAGTTGGCGACATCCGTGCCGGCATGCGGCTCGGTCATGCAGACCGCCAGGATGCACTCGCCGCTGCAGACCTTGGGGAGAATGCGTTCGCGGATCGCCGGCGGCGCATAGGTCGCGATCACCCGCGTCTGCACGCCGGCCTCGCCCAGCACCGCCATGGCCGTGACGTAGCAGACCTTGGCGATTTCCTCGAGGATCAGCGCCGTGTCGAATACCGGCAGGCCGAGGCCGCCATACTCCTGCGGAACCGACATGCCCAGCACGCCGAGATCGGCCAGCTCGCGGATATTCTCCCAAGGGAAGGTGCCATCCAGATAGCGCTGGGCGCGCGCCTTGAACTTCTCCTGCGCCAGTTCACGCACCGACGCGATCATCAGCCGGCGCTGCTCATTGATGTGAAGGTCCACGGGGCTCCTTGTGCTCTGCATAAGCGTGCTCTGCATGAGCCCCTACCGTGCGCATCGCGGTCGCTCCTTTCAAACGACCTTAAGTTCCGAGCAGGCTGACTATTTGTTAGCCTGCTCGCCTGCCCGTTCGGCCAGCCGCATCTGGTCCACCGGCCTGCTCCAACCAGTCCATGAAGGCGGCAACCTTCGACCGGCCGGCGCTGTCGCTGCTCGCCAGGGCGTAGTAGCCGAGCTCGCGGCGCAGCACTTCCTTCGAAATCACGACCAGGTTTCCCGCAGCCAGGTCTTCGTCGATGTAGCCGCGCTGCGCCAGTGCCACCCCGAGGCCGCGTCGGGCGAACTCGTGAACCACGGCCAGATCGGCGAACGATTGCACCTGTTCGCGCGGCAGCGTCTCGCCCGCCTGCTGGAACCAGTCCGGCCAATCCTGGCGGCGCGCTTCGAGCGAGAGCAGCGGCATGGTCTTGATCTGGGCCGGCGCGAGCAGCCGGCCGCGACCACGAACGGCGCGCAGCAAAGCTGGGCTGCAGACAGGAACCAGTTCGTCGCGGAACAGCAGCACGGCGCGAAATCCCGGCCACGGCGAACCGCCGTAGCGGAAGACGATATCGGCTTCGCCTCGCGCAATGTCGTTCACTGTGCCACTCGTGAGCCTGACCTTGATCTGGGGATGAAGCTTCTGGAATTCGGGCAGGCGGGGCACCAGCCACTTCACGAGAAAGGTCGTGTAGCCGCGCACCGTGAGGATGCTGGACGTGTGATGGGTGCGAAACTCATCGGTGGCGGCCGCGATCTGCTGGAAGGTTCGCGACAGCGCGGAGGCGTAAGCGCGCGCTTCGGGCGTGAGCGACACGCCGCCCGCTTCGCGGGTGAAGAACTCCACGCCGAAATAGTCTTCCAGCAACTTGACTTGGCGGCTTACGGCCGCCGGCGTGACGGCCAGCTCATCGGCTGCACGCGCAAAGCTGTTGTGGCGGGCCGCGACCTCGAACGATCGCAGCGGGTTGAGCGGGGGAAGCCTCCGGGCCACGGGTCAGCCTATTGCCGTCTTTTGATTGCTGGGGACTCTGCCTCTTGTCTTACGCTTCGACTGACAGAGGTGTGAAGTCCAGTCGGCAATTCGATCTTCGGGATGGCATCTCGCGGAGCGACACGAGCGCGCTCCCGCCTTCAAGGCCTCGCCGCAAGCAGCGTCTTCGCCGCACGGCCCGCCGCTTTCATCGGATCCGTCACGCCCCTGATATAGAGTTCGGTCACCGCGCCATCGAGTAGGATGACGATCTGGTCGGCCAGTTCGTCGCGATTGGCGCGGCGGGCATCGAGCAGCTCGACGACATGTTGGCGGAGCGCGCGTTTGTACGATTGGACCAGGGCATGCATCGGCCCCGTGGGTTCCGCCGCCTGAAGGCTCGCATGGATGAACGGGCAGCCGCGATAGCCGCTTTCCCTGGATCTGCCGGCAAAATACTCGAAGAGCTCGGCGATGCGCGCTGTTTCCGACTTTCCGATCCCGCTCATCCCGCGCAGCCTGCCGAGCGTCGCTTCCACCATCTCCTCGTAGACCGCGAGCGTCAGCGCCTCCTTCGACGGGAAATTGTTGTAAAGCGTCATCCGCGCGACGCCGGCCGTATCCGTCACGTCGTTGATCCCGACATTGGCGGCGCCATGACTGGTGAACAGACGACGCGCCGTCGCCAGCAGGCGCTCGCGCCCGCCTGCCTTCCGTTTGGACTCCCTCGGCTTCTGCATGTTCGCCGCCTTGCTCTCTTGACTTTCGGCCTCATGATTTAGATATACCGATCTACCTAATTAAGCAAGAAAGGCCGACCGATGCCCGACATCAAGCTTTGGCTCTCCTACGGCGCCTGTTCGCTGGCACCCCATATCCTGCTCTACGAGATCGGCATGCCCTTCGAGGCCGTCGTGACCCCGGTGTCCGAGGGCGCGAACCTGACGGACGCGTTCGCCCGCCTAAATCCGAAAAAGCGTGTGCCTGTGCTCTCACTCGATGGCGAGATCATCACCGAGGTGCCGGCTATCGCCACGGCGATCTCGAGCCTCGCGCCACAGCGGCACCTGATGGGACGCACCCCGCTCGACCAGGCTCGGGTCTACGAATGGATGAACTGGCTCTCCGGCACCTTGCACGGCCAAGGCTTCGGTAGTCTGTGGCGGCCGCAGCGATTCTCCGACGATCCCGGCATCTTCGATCGCCTCCAGACCAAGGCGAAGACGACGATCGCCGACTGTTTCCAGACAATCGAGGGCAAGCTGTCCGGCCCCTATTCGACCGGCGGCGCATTTACCGCGGTCGATCCCTTCCTGCTCGTGTTCTATCGCTGGGGAAACAATATCGGCTTCGACATGTCGGCGACCTACCCGAAATACACGGCCTTCGCCCGCGGACTTGTCGACCGCGCATCGGTCGCTGCCACCCTGGCGGCCGAGGGCCTCGATCCGTCGCTGACGCCGGCGCGTTGAGCCGGCTCTAGCTTCCCTCTTGCGCGCCCTCGTCTCTCCGGGAATCCCGCCACACTTGTCACTCTCACCACGGCCCATCGGCTCCTAGGTTGCTTTCAACGAAAGCGTTATCGCAGCCGTTGGAGTCCACGATGGCCGATGCCAGCCTCCCGAACTGCTCGTGCTCGGCAACGCCCCCCTCTGCAAAGGATAGAGCAATGACGAAGTCCCAGGACGAACCGGCGGCCCCCAAGGTGACGGATCGCCAGACCTTCCAGGCGGAGCTGGATGCCTTGCGTGTTCGGGAGAAGGCGCACACCCGCGAAGGCGACGCCATCGCCGCCGCTCGCCGCCGCCTTCCCATGGTCGCGGTCGACGGCACGACACCCTTGATCGGCGATCGCGGACCGGTGCCGCTGCTGGACGCGTTCGAAGGCCGGCGGATGCTGATTGCCTACTACTTCATGTGGCACGCCGGCCATCCGGCGCCGGAGCAGTGCGAAGGCTGCACCTGGTACACCTCGCAGGTCCGCGAGTTGGACTACATCCATTCCCGCGACACCACCTACGCCACCATCTGCCAGGGTCCGCATGACGAGGCCGCGCGATACCGCGACTTCATGGGCTGGCAGATGCCCTGGTATTCGGCGCCGCGGAGTTCCCTCGAGACGCTCCTGGTCGGACGGCCGATCGGCATGATGTTCATCGTTTGCTACCTGCGCCGAGGGTCCGAGGTCTTCGAGACCTACTGGACGACGCGACGCGGTGTCGAGGCGATGGACAACAGCTACCGCCTGCTCGACCTCACCGTGTACGGACGCCAGGAAGCCTGGGAGGACTCGCCTAGCGGCTGGCTGAAACGTCGGCAGGGCAAGGCGAGCTATCGCACCGATGGCCGCCCGATCGCCCAGTGGGCCCGCCTGAAGGCCGGCCATTCGGACGACCTCGGCACCGGTAAGCACTGACCTGCCGGGGATCAGTTCCCGCCGAGGCGACTCGCCGGACCGCCCGCCGGGTTGGTCCTGACGAAATCGACGAAAGCACGCAGCGGCGCCGGCACATGGCGCCGGCCGGGATAGTAGAGAAAAGGTCCCGGGAAACTCTGCCACCACGGCAGCAGCACCGGCTCCAGGGCGCCACTGTCGAGATGGGGACGCAGCCACTCCTCGAAGAGGTGGATGATGCCCAGCCCGTCGACGGCTGCAGTGATCGCCAGATCGACTGCGGCGCCGAGCCGGACCATCAGCGGCCCGATCGGATCGAGCCGCACCACGTCGCCGTCGCGCTCGAACTCCCAGGTCGGCACCGTCCCGCTGGCGAATTGCCCCCGCAGGCAGGCGTGGCCGAGCAGGTCGCGCGGATGCTGCGGTCGGCCATGGGCATCGAGGTAGTCGGGTGAGGCAGCTGTCGCGAAGCGCTGGACGCGCGGCCCGATTGGCACGGCGATCATGTCCTGTTCGAGCCGCTCGTCGTAGCGGATGCCGGCGTCGCAGCCCGCGGCGAGGACATCGACAAAGCCGTCCTCGACAACGACCTCCAGTTTGATGTCGGGATATTCCTTCAGGAACGGCGTGACGATCGACGGCAGGACGAGACGCGCGACACTCCCCGGCACATTGAGCTTGAGTGTCCCGGTCGGCCGGCCGCGAAAGGCGTTCACGACGTCGACTGCTGCCTCCACCTCATCAAGCGCCGGGGCGAGCCGCTCGACCAGCCGTGCCCCCGCCTCGGTTGGGGCAATGCTGCGGGTGGTGCGGTTGATCAGGCGGACTCCGAGCTTTGTCTCCAGACGTCGCACCGCCTCGCTCAGGCTGGATGCCGACACGCCCTTGGCTCTCGCCCCATCGCGAAATCCACCGGCCTGGACCACGGCGACAAAGGCAGAAAGGTCATTCAGGTCAGCAGTCATTGTTCGAAAATCCGCACAGCCTGTCCAGATTATCCCCGATTATCGCGCAGCGCCAAGCCGACCATATGGGTATCGTTCCAACCCTGGAGATCGACATGACCGATATTGCCGCTGCCGGGACCTTCTCTCTGGGCGACCGCCTCGTGAGCCGTATGGGCTATGGCGCGATGCAGCTCGCCGGGCCCGGTGTGTTCGGGCCGCCGAAGGACCATGACTCCGCGATTGCCGTTCTGCGCGACGCCGTGGCGCGCGGGGTCAACCATATCGACACCAGCGACTTCTACGGACCGCACGTCACCAACCAGTTGATCCGCGAGGCGCTCCATCCGTATCCGGACGACCTCGTGATCGTGACCAAGGTCGGCGCCGTGCGCGGCGCCGACGCGTCATGGATCCCGGCCCTCGCCCCCGCCGACCTCGAGCGCGCCGTCCACGACAACCTGCGCAATCTCCGAGTCGAGGCGCTCGACGTGGTCAATTTGCGCGTCGGCGGCTTGCACGGCCCCGTCGAAGCATCGATCGAACCACAGGTTTCTGCCCTTGCCGAATTGCAACGTCGCGGCCTGATCCGCCGGCTTGGCCTCAGCAACGTGACCTCACGCCAGCTCGCCGAGGCGCGCCGCCTCGTCGAGATCGTCTGCATCCAGAACTACTACAATCTCGTTCATCGCGACGACGACGCGCTGGTCGACGAGGCAGCGGGCAGCGGTATCGCCTATGTGCCCTTCTTCCCGCTGGGCGGTTTCTCCCCCTTGCAGTCCTCGACGCTCGCGGCGGTCGCCCACGACCTCGGTGCGACGCCCATGCAGACGGCGCTCGCCTGGCTGTTGCGCCGTGCGCCCAACATCCTGCTGATCCCCGGCACGTCGTCGACCGATCATCTTCGAGAGAACCTGGCCGCCGCCGCCCTCGCCTTGCCCGACGAGGCGATGGCCCGGTTGAATGCCATTGCCGCCAAGACCTGACCGACCCGCCGGATCAGCCCCGTGCCCAGGCCGCTGCCAACTCCGTCGCGAACTGGCGATAGGTGCGCAGCGGCCGACCGAGCATCTGCTCGAGCAACTCGACTTGCGCCTTGCTGGCGACCATGCCGTCGCGCTGAAAGCGTTCCGCCATCAGCCGCGCGTCATAGGCCAGCCACGCCGGCGCGAAACTCCTCAGCATCTTCTCGAACGGGGCCGGATCGTCGCCGCCGTAGCGTACCGGCCGGCCCAGCACGTCGGTCCAGATCGCCGCGAGCGCCGATCCGGTGAGGCAGTCGGGCCCGACCACCGTGATCGTCTGGCGCGGCAAGGGGGCCGCCGCCCGCTCGCGGCGCAGCAGCTCGGCCACCGCGATGTCGGCGATGTCGCGACTGTCCACGACCGACAGCCCCACCGCGCCGAGCGGCATTGCATAGACGCCGTGCTCGGTGAGCGCGGCCTTCAGGGCCACGTCGTTGTCCATGAAGTAGGCCGGCCGTAGAACCGTGGCCGGCAGGTCGGCCTTTTCGATCATCCGCTCTACCGTGTGCTTGCCCGTGAAGTGCGGAACGTTGGCATAGAGATCGGCATGGATGACCGAGAAATAGACGATGCCGCGCACACCGGCCTCACGGGCGAGATTGAGCGTAATCAGCGCCTGCGTCACCTCGTCGGGCGTGACGGCGTTCAACAGGAACAGGGTGCTCACGCCCGACAGCGCTGCCCGCATCGCCTCGATATCGAGCAGATCGCCCTTGGCGACCTCGACGCCCTTGGGAAAATCGGCCTTCGACGGCGTGCGCACCAGCGCCCGCACCTGGGCGCCGTTGCGGGACAGGCCGGCAACCACCTGCCGGCCGATGTTGCCGGTGCTTCCGGTGACCAGAATCGTCATTACCTTGGCTCCTCTTGGTGTCTGCCTTCGCACCAAGAACTATGTGTTCCACATCGAGCCAAACAGACCGAAAATAAGAACAGTCCGTCTCACTCATGGAACAGTCATGGATCTGCTGGCGATTGCCGATTTCAATCTGGTGGCGGCACATGGCGGCATCGGCCGCGCGAGTCGTGCCAGCGGCCGGCCGAAGGCGACGCTGTCGCGGCGTGTTGCCGAACTGGAGGAGAGTCTCTCCGTCCGCCTGTTCGAGCGCGGCGGCCGGGCGCTCCGTCTCACGGAGGAAGGCCGTGCCCTGCACGAGCGCACGACCGCCCTGCTGACCGAGGTTGCGCAGACGGCGGAGGATATCGGCGCCGGCACGCGACGCCCGCGTGGCCGCCTCAGGGTCAGCGCGCCCTCGCTCTTTTCCCAGCTCGCCATGGGCCGCATTGCGGCGGGCTTTGCTGCCGCCCATCCCGACGTACGCCTGGAAGTGATCGCCGAAGATCGAGCCGTCGACCTGGTCGAGGAAGGCTACGACATCGCGATCCGGGTGAACCCGCGCCCCGACGGCATGCTGGTCGGCAAGCGTATTCTTCGCGATGACCTTCTGATGGTGGCCGCGCCGACGCTGAGACGGCGTCCCTCCTCACCACGCGGCGCGGCCCTGTCGGTGCCGGCCGTCCTCCATGCCGGCCACCAGCGGAGCGAAGAAAGCGAATGGCGCATCGTCGGCCGCCGCGACCGCACGATTTTCCACCCCGAGCCCGTGCTGCGCCTCGGTACCTTGAGCATGGTGCGCGATGCCGTCGTTTCAGGCGCCGGCGCCGCCCTGCTGCCGCACTCCCTCGTCGCCGGCGATCTCGAGGCCGGACGGCTCGTCGTCTGGGGCAAGGCCCAGGCCCCGCCCACCGAGATCTGGGTGCTCTACAGCTCGCGCCGTCTGCTCAGCAGCAAGGTGTCGGCCTTCGTCGCCTATCTCGGCCAGGTCTTTCCGAAGGGCACGGCGCAGGAGCTGGCGGCCTTGGCCTAAGACGGGGCGGCCGCCGGAGCAGTCGATTTGGCGCGCGCGATCAGCCCGTCGAACAGCTTTGCGACCGCGTCGATATCCTGCGCCCCGGTGAAGAAGTGATCGGCTGCGGCGCCGCATTGCGGGGCCGCCTTGAAGCCCGCGCCGTTCACCTCGCGAAGGGCCGCCTGGATGAAGCCCACGACATCGAAGGGCAACGGGCTGTCGGTCGAAATCACCTTGAGTGGGCCGAAGCTCTGACGCGGCGCGATTGCGTCGCCCAGGGTGTCGCGCGTCGCCTCGTCGATCACCAGGGAGAAGCCCATCTGGTCGCGGATGATGCAGGCATATCGGGCCGTGCTGATCTCCAGCGCCCGCGCCGCGCCGGCGAAATCGCCGGGCGCCAGATCGAGCAGCCAGTACGATTCCGGCCAGACCTTGATGGATTGTTCGGCCCAGACGGCAACGGGATCGAGAGGCATGGCTACTCCTTGACTGTCATGAAAAGCCCGGCGCCGAACTAAGCCGCCTGCTTGAGGGTCGCGGCCGAGCTCGACCGGCTGCCTTCCCAGAACACGATCCGCCGCTGCGCCCAGCGCACCAGCGAGCTCGCGACCGCGCCCATGGCCGCGAGCGTCACGATGCAGGCGAACATCACCGGCACGTCGAAGTTCAGCGACGAGGCCTGGATCAGGCTGCCGAGCCCCTCCTGCGCCGCGACGAACTCGCCGACCACCGCGCCCAACAGCGCCAGGACCAGCCCGACCTGCAGGCCCGCGAAGATGCTGCCCGCTGCCGACGGCAGCTTGATGTCGCGGAAGATCCGCCAGCGCGGCGCCGAGAAGGCGCGATAGAGATCGATCAGCTCCGGCCGGGCGGCCTGCATGCCCGTCAGCGCATTCACGAAAACCGGGAAGAAGCAGATCAGCGCCACCAGCACGACCTTGGAGGCGAGCCCGAAGCCGAACCAGACGATCAGCAACGGCGCCAACGCCACCTTGGGCATGGACTGCAGCGCGGCGACCAGCGGGTACACGCAGCGCTCGAGCGTGCGGAACTCGGCCACCAGCGCTGCACTCACCAGCGCAACGGCGCTGCCGATGAAGAACCCGCCGAACATCTCGGTCGCCGTCGCCAAAAGGTGCGGGTAGATCGTGCCGTTGACGTAGACCGTGTAGAGCGCCTGCGCGACCAGCATCGGGCGCGGCACGAGATGCGGTGCGATGAGGCCGCTCGCCGTCACCGCCTCCCACACGCCGATCACGGCGAGCAGCGTCAGCAGTGGGCTGAGCCAGATCTTGGCTGTCTCGCTCATGCCGCGGCCGCCTTGCTGTTGGTGAGCTTGCCGTCGACGCGGAAGTAGTCGCGCAAATGGGCATAGAGTTCGCTGTAGCGCGGCGAGGACACGACATCGGCCAGTCGCGGCCGCGGCAGGTCGACGGGCAGGACTTCCACCACCCGGCCCGGCCGCTCCGACAGGACGACGATCCGGTCGGCCAGCGTGATCGCTTCCTGGATGGAATGGGTGATGAACAACACGGCCTTCTGCGTCTCCATCCAGATCGTCTGTAGCTCGGCCGCCATCCGCTCGCGCGTCATGGCATCGAGTGCAGAGAACGGCTCGTCCATCAGCAGAAGCTGCGGATCGTTCATCAATCCGCGGGCGATGCCGACGCGCTGCTGCATGCCGCCCGACAGTTCGTTGGGATAGTTGTCGGCGAAGCTCTCGAGGCCGACGAGGCGCAGCAGGTCCATCGCCTTGTCGCGATAGGCCTCTGCCGGCTTGCCGAGCGCGCGGATCGGCACCAGGACGTTCTCCAGCACCGTCCTCCACGGCAGCAGGGTCGCCTGCTGGAACACGATGCCGACCTCGGCCTGCGGTCCCTGCACGGTCCGGCCGCCGACCGTTACCGTGCCGGCCGATGGCGCGAGCAGGCCCGAGACGATCTTGAGCAAGGTCGACTTCCCGCAGCCCGACGGACCGAGGACGGTGACGAACTCGCCCTCGGCGATCGTGAGATCGACACCGTCGAGTGCCTTCACGCTGCCGCCGCGCGTCGCATAGGTGACACCGAGGCCGGAGATGACGAGTTGCGGGGTCTTCGCCGCCTCGCCGTCGCGGCGCGGCGACAGGATGCGCGCGGCGGTCATCGCTTCGCCCTCGCCTCCTCCTCGACCTTCGCTCTGTCGAACCGGTTGTAGCCCGGCACGAGCGCGTTGGTGTAGAGGGTCGACAGCGGGATGTTCGGGTCGGTGACCTCGCCGCCCGCCTTGAGCGCTTCGATCAGGACCTTCCAGTCCTCTTCGGTGAAGGCACCGGTCGGCACCGTCTTGTCGCGACCCGGTGGCAGCAGGTTGGGCATGCGGATGCGCAGCACCTCGACCTCCCGCTTCAGGTTCTCCTCCTCGGCTCCGGTGGCAGGCTTCAGGGCGGGATAGTCCTGCCAGTAGGCACGCACACAAGCCGGCAGGTTGGCGCTGCAGGCGATGCTGCCCTTGGTCAGGGCACGGCCGAACCGTTCCAGCAGCTCCGGATTCTGCTTGAGCTTGGCCTCGGTGACCTCGATGCCGTGGCTCGACAGGTTCTGCATCTTCGCCGGAACCTCGAGACGCCGGATCGCGGTGCCCGACTGCTCGAGCCGTACATGGGCGGTGTCGAACAGGTTCAGCACGTCGATCTGGCCGTTGCGCAGCGCCTCGAAGGCGGCGACGCCCGTGCCGACCGCCTGCAGCTTCACCTCGTTCCACGGCACGCCGGCATCCTGCAGGATGGCCCGCGTCATGAAGATATTGCCGGAGGTGAGCGCGAAGACGCCGATCGTCTTGCCGCGCAGATCGGAGATCTTCTGGATCGGGCTCTTCTCGGGAACGACGAACTCCCAGATCGAACGCGGGAACAGGTTGTAGACGAAGCGCAGCGGGAAGTTCGGCTTGCCCGGCTGGCGCGAGATCACCAGCGGCTCGAGGCTGGCATAGGCGGCATCGACCTTGCCGGCCAGAAGCTGCGGCACGATCACCGCAGTGCCCGACAGGACCTGGATCTGCACGTCGAGCTTCTCGGCCTCGAAGTAGCCGAGCTGGCGCGCGAAGCTGAGCGGCGCCACGCCGGAATTGATCGCCGACGGCCAGACGAAGATGAAGCGATCCTGGGCGAACGCAGCCCCGGCGCACGTACAGAGAGCGACGGCGATCGCCACGCATCGCCGGAGAAGAACGGAACAATACCGAATACCCATTCTACTTACCCCCTCTTCGGTTGATGGACCGGCTCTCCTTCCGCCGGCTCTTCTTCCGGCCGCCCAAGTCGCCGCCCGAAAGCGTCGACCGGGAACGCCGGAAGCAGGCAATTACTGCGCCAGGGCTGTGCTCCAGGGCGTCATCGTGTCGGCGATCGCGTGTGCCGCCGCGCCGTCATGCAGCAGCAGGCTGGGACAGGCGAAGTTGAGCGGCACCGGGCCGTGCTCGACGACGTCCAGCCCATCGCCCACGAGGGCGGAAAGCCCTGCGAGGATGTCGCGGTCGAGGCGCCGGTCGGCCATCACGCGGTCGGGTCCCGATACGTCGATGCGCGGCTGATGTGCGGCGGCGTCGAGGTCCATTCCGAAGTCGATCGCGTGGCTCAGCACTTGATAGACGCTCGACAGGATGCGTCGCCCACCCGATGCACCGGCCGCGATGATCCGCCCGTCGTCGCCGACAGCGATCACCGGCAGCATGTTGGTGAGCGGCCGCTTGCCGCCGCCGACCGAGTTCGGCAGGCCGGGCCGTGGATCGAACCACATCGCGCCGTTGTTCATCAGGATGCCGGTGCGCGGCAGCACGAGGCGGCTGCCCATGGTGCCGAGCAAGGTCGTGGTGAGCGCCACCACCATGCCCTGAGCATCGCGCACCGCAAGATGCGTCGTGCAGGTTCCGGCTTCGGCCTCTTCGCTCTTGTCGCCAAGGCCTGCCAGCCGCACCCGATAGGCGTCGCGCAGCGCCGTCGCCAGCGCGACGTACCAGGCGCGGTCCGGTGCCTTGCCGAGCTTCTCATGCGGCATGCGCGCGACGACGTTCGCGAACGTCGGCGCCGCGGTTAGAGGCCCCGGCCCATGGACAGTGCCGAAGCCCGGCCAGGCGACCGTCGAGGCGGCGTGGGTACGCGCGCGACAGGCGGCGAGATCTTCGGCGCCGATCAAGGCGCCGACCTTCGCCATGTCGTCCAGCACGTCTCGCGCGAGGTCGCCCTTGTAGAAATCCTCGGCGCCTCCAAGGCGGATGCGCTCGAGCGTTTCGGCCAGCCCGCCTTGCGGCAGGAAACCCGGTGCGCCCTGTTCCGGCGGGATGGGCACCGAGCCGTTGGGCAGGTAAATCCGCGCACTCTCCTCGTATTGCCGCAGCACGACGGCGGACTGCGCGATCTTGAGGGTGGTAAACCAATCCTTCGCCAGGCCGCGTCGCGCGACCGTCACCGCGGGCGTCAGGATCTCTTGCCAGGCCAGGCGACCGAACTGCCGATGCAGCAGGTCGTAGCCCGCGACCGCGCTCGGCACGCAGAAGCTCAACGGCCCGTTGACGTTGCGGGCACCCGCGACTTCAGGCCAGGCGAAGATGTCGGCCGAGACCTTGCCCGTGAGCGGAAAGCAGGCGGGCTCCAGCCTCTGCGGCGCAACCGGTCCGAAATCCACCACCTGCGTCTTGCCGTCGGGTGTGCGCACGAGGCCGAAGCCGATACCGCCAAGGCCGCTGTTCCAGGGTTCGACCGACGCCAGCACGAAGGCCGCCGCGACCGCCGCATCCGCCGCGGTGCCGCCGGCGTCGAGCACCGCGAGCGCGACCTCCGAGGCGATGCGGCTCTGGGTGACGACGGCACCGCCGCGCCCGGAGACGGACGCTTTGCGCACCGTCGCATTCTGTGTGACGTGCGGCGGCAGGCTGAAGTCGAGCGAGCCCATGAGCCCTTCTCCTTGGAGCATCTCGGATAGATGTTCCTATTTAAGGATCGTTGTTCCTATTTTTGTCACCTAACTTGCTCGTTTCCGGTTGGCAAGCTAAAAAGACGGGCGGTTGTTCCGGTTTCGGGCGGCGTGCCGGGCACCCGCTCCCGGAAAATCAGCAGGCAGGATCAGGAGGCGAGCGCGTGGTGGCGAGCGATGCGGGCGAGTCGACGAAGAGTCGGACCTCGAGTTCCCTACTCTTGACCAAGGGCCTGCGCCTGCTGCGGCAAGTGGCGAACCAGGGCGAATGCGGCGTGCGTGAGCTGGCGCGCCAGACAGGGCTGAGTTCGACCGTCGTGCATCGCCTCGTCACGTCGCTGCTCGACGAGGGCTTCCTCGAGCGCAACGACCAGAACGGCCGCTATCGCGTCGGCGCCCAGGCCTTCGAGGTCGGCCGCGCCTTCCTGAAGTCCGCCCGAATCGAGACCTGCGCGCCGCCGGTGATGCAGGACATCGTCGATCGCGGCGAGTTCAACGCTTTCCTCGGCGTGATGCGCGGATCGATGGTGGTCTATCTCAGCGCCATGCAGGACAACGGCCCGATCACCATCCGCATGGTTCCGGGCTCCGAGGCGCCGCTGCACACGACCGCCATGGGCAAGGTCCTGCTGGCCGAGTTGCCGGACGAGGAAATCCTGCAGAAAGTCGAGTTTTACCGGCGCAGCCGCAGCGAAGCCGCACCGGCCGTCGACACGGTCGCCCTGCTGCGCGAGATCAACGAGGTCCGCACCACCGGCGTCGCCTGCTCCGAAGGCGAGGCCTTTCACGGCATCGTCGCCGTCGGCGTGCCCATCCGCGACTTCTCCCGTCGCGTCGTGGCGGCGCTGAGCCTTGCCATGCCGACGGCCTCGCTGACGGCGGCGAATCGCGACAAACTGATCGAGACCGCGCGGGACGCCGGCGTGCGCATCTCCTTCGCGCTGGGCGATCGCGAAAACTAAGCGCGCCGCGACGTAGCGCGCCTACGCCTCCTCACTCTTCCGCCTCCCCATTCAAATGGGGAGCAACTGTCTTCGGTCAGGCGGGGATTGTCTGCCAAGAGGCGTTGTCACGAAGCATGGCGTTGAGGGTGACG